>Ga0114950_10000886_pt1 | contig 21804 bp, 10 predicted proteins | sample N075metaG_FD_83503 | JGI IMG/M metagenome (GOLD analysis project Ga0114950, IMG submission 83503) | Deep subsurface microbial communities from Kermadec Trench to uncover new lineages of life (NeLLi) - N075 metaG | ecosystem: Environmental > Aquatic > Marine > Ocean trench > Sediment | place... | reverse complement strand
GACCCGCATGTTCGGGGCCGACCCCGAGATCGTGGGCAAGACCGTCAAGCTGACGACGAAGAGCGTGGAAGTTGTAGGTGTGCTTGAGCCGGGGAGCCACTACACGGGACGAAGGAAGCCGGACGTCTTCACCAACTACACGACGAACGATCACTATATGGGCGCGGCGATGCGGGATGCCCGAACCCATCGCATGACGAATGTATTCGCGCGACTCGCTCCCGGCGCCACGATCGAGGTGGCCCAGGCCGAGCTACGCCAGATCAATCGTCGGCTCCAGGATGAATTTCGCGAGGCTTATCCAGAGGCGTTCGGCTACGGGATCACCGCTCGCCCTTGGCAGGACGTACTCACCGAGTCCGCGCGTCCCACGTTCTTGATCATGATGGGAACGGTGCTCATGGTGCTCCTCTTGGCGTGCGCCAACGTAGCGAACCTGACCCTGACGCGGTTGATCCGACGCGAGCGCGAATTGGCCGTGCGTGCTGCATTGGGCGCCGGCAAAGGGCGCATCCGCCGCCAACTCTTCACTGAGAACCTCATCCTCGCGCTCGCCGGTGCAGGGTTGGGGCTGGTCCTCGCCGTCGCCGGTCTGGACCTTCTGGTATCCTACGCCGACCGCTTCACGATCCGGAGCGAAGAAATCGGGATAGACGGTGCCGTTCTTGCGTTCACGCTCATCGTGGGGATCGGGATCGCGATTCTGCTGGCCTGGGCACCCAGCCTTCCCTTCACGTCCCAGATCGGCATGTCCCTGAACCAGTCGGGCGGGCGGAATTCGGGTGCGATATCCAGACGCCAGCTGCAGCGGCTACTGGTCGTGAGTCAGCTTGCACTTTCCTTCACGCTTTTGATCGGTGCCGGCCTCCTGGTGAGGAGTCTGTTCAAGTTGCAGGGGGTCGATTCGGGATTCGAGGAGGGGACCGTGGTGACACTGGAGTCACCAAATTTCACGTCACTTACGGCAGAGGAGCAGCAGACGTTGTTTGACGGGACCGTGGCCCGGATGCGGAGTTACCCGGGCGTGCAGAGCGTGGCGTACGCCACCTGGGCACCGCTTCAGAGCGCTCCGCCCGCCGCCCTCACGATCGATGTCGAGGGGCTGGACGAACTTCAGGCGTCGACCCCCACGGGGCTCTTCAACACCGTGAGTCCGGACTATTTCCGGACCGTGGGAGCAACCCTTCTTCGTGGGCGCTCTTTCAACCGAGATGACTCCCCGGAGGCCGATTCGGTCGTCATCGTAAATGAGTCTCTTTCGAGGGCGTACTTCGGGAGGGAGGATCCGGTCGGCAGACGCATCCGATGGCAGAACACGCGCGGCACGTGGCAGCCATGGCAGCGCGTCGTGGGCGTGGTCGCCAACACTCGGGATGCGGGGATCGCTCAATCCGATGTCCATGTGATCTATCAGGCGACGAGTCAGGCCGTCCGCCGGCGCGGGGGCATTGCAGGAGTGACGGGCGGCGGAGGCTTTCCCTCGCAGACGATGCTCGTGCGGACGACGGGCCAGATCGGACCGGTCGTTCGCCAGATCACGGAGATCATCCATGAGACGGATCCTGAACGGCCGGTGGACAACGTCATCACCCTCGATGAGTTGATGAGGGAGGACATCGCACCTCAGCGCTTGAACGCGACGCTTTTCTCCGCCTTCGCGATCCTGGCTCTGGTGGTGGCGGGGGTCGGGGTGCTCGGCGTACTGGCGTTCTCCGTCACCCAGCGAACCAAGGAGTTCGGTATCCGCCTTGCGCTGGGGGCGGAGAAGGGGCAGGTGCTTCGGATGGTGCTGGGGGAGGGGGCACGGTTGGTGCTCGGTGCGCTCCTGCTAGGAGGCGTGGCTTCGGTCATGTTGTCCAGGTTGCTCTCGGGGCTCCTCTTCGAGATCGAGCCCACAGACCCCTTGACGTTCGTTGCGGTGGGGACGGTGCTTGCAGGGGTCGCGCTACTCGCCGCCTACATACCGGCCCGCCGCGCCACCCAGGTCGACCCGATCGACGCGTTGAGAGCGGAGTAGCTGTTCGGGCTCGGTCGGATTACAGCCGCTGAGCCCGTAGGCCGCTCTTCTGGGCGGCTCTTCAGAAACTCGAGGCGGACGAATTTCGTCAGGTGAACAGATAGTCTGCTTACATCAAGAGCCCTCAATCAGGAGACGGTCATGGGCCCGGAAATCCTTGCGCCCTTGATCCTCACGGTCGTTCTCACGTTGACCGTTGGGGGTGTGCTCCTGCTGCGGCCCATCGCCAAACGTTTGGGTGACATCGCGGAGCTCATGCTCCGCGAGAAGCAGGGAGGGACCGAACGGGAGTTACGCCGGATGGGCGATCTTCTGGAGACCGTAGACGCGCGTATGACGCTCCTCGAGGATCAGCCAGGACTTCACCGAGCGCCTGCTGGCTTCTCCGGACCGGCCAAAGGACGAAGAGGAAGGTCTTTCGGTCGGTAAGCCCCAAGCGCCGGTAGCGCTCAATCCCTCCCGGCTGCGTACATGACCTCGCCCCCGATGATCGTGTAGACGATCTCGGTATTCGGGATCTCGTCCTCGTCGACGGTCAGGATGTTCTGGCTGAGCACCGTGATGTCCGCGAGTTTCCCGAGCGTCAGCGAGCCCTTGATGTCCTCCTCGAACGCGGCGAAGGCGTTGTTGATCGTGTAGGACCGGAGCGCCTCCATGCGGCTCATTCGCTGCTCGGCGTTCAAGACCTGACCGTTGTTCATTCGTCTCGAGACCGTCGAGTAGTAGCTCGCGATCGGATCGACATCCTCGACGGGCGCGTCGGTTCCGTTCGCGATGATGGCGCCCGCATCCATGAGGTCCTTCCAGACGTACGCGCCCCACTCGACCCGCTCCTCGCCCAGACGCTCCTCGATCCAGGGTCCGTCCGACGTGGCGTGCACCCCTTGCATGGAGGCGATCACCCTTATATTCCCGAATCGCGGGATGTCGTCGGGATGTAGGTGCTGAGCATGCTCCACCCGCCACCGGAGGTCGGTCTTGCCCGGATTGTTCTCGAAGGCCCACTGAAACATGTCGAGCGTCTCGCGGTTTCCACGATCCCCGATGGCATGCACGGCGAACTGAAAGTCGTGCTCAATTGCGAGCTCTGCCGTGGCCGCCAGATCCTCGAGATCGGAGGTGTTCAGTCCAGCGCTCTCGGGAAGGTCGTCATACGGCTCCAGGAGCCAGGCGCCGTGTGATCCGAGCGCTCCATCGATTGCCATCTTGATGGCCCGAACCGTGAGCCGGTCGTCCCCGACGCCGATCATCCGATAGTCGGCGAGCTTTTCCGCCAACGCGGCAACGGGCGCACGCACCATGACCCACAGGCGGATCTTCAAACTTCCGTCCTCGGCCATCCCACGGAAAACATCGATCGTCGCGAAGCTCGATCCCGCGTCCTGGAAGGACGTAATACCCTTACGTATCGCCTCTTCCTGGGCCAGTTCGACCACTCGCCTAGGGTCTGCGGGCGTAGCCCCCCTCCCGGCCGGCCCGAGCAGCCCAGCAGCCGTCTCACGGAACGCCCCGATGGGATCGCCTTTTGCATCCCGTACGATCTCGCCGCCCGCCGGGTCGGCGGTGTTCGCATCGATGCCGGACAGCTCCATGGCCTTGGCGTTTCCGTAGGTCGCGTGCCCGCTCGCGTGCGTCAGAACGACCGGATTGTCTGGTGAAACAGCGCTGAGCCCCTCGTGGAATGGGAGGCCGTCCACGTTGGGATCGGGGATCCTGTCCCACTTCTCCTGATGCCATCCGCGGCCTCGGATGAGCTCACCCGGTTGGGCTTCGGCTACGGCCTCCTTGACCATGGCGATGATCTCGTCCCAGTTGGCCACGTCCGTGAGGTTCAACTGGAGGTTGGCGTTCCCGATGCCCATGAAGTGCGCGTGGCCCTCGATGAAACCGGGGATGGCCGTCCTGCCCTCGAGGTCGATCACTTCGGTCTCGGAGCCGACGTAGGCGTCGATCTCCGAGTCGCTCCCGACCGCCACGATCCGCCCGTCGCTCACCGCGAGGGCCTGAGCCTCCGGGGTCGCGTCATCAAGGGTCACGATATTGCCGTTTCTGAGTACCAGGTCCGCGGAATCGCGATCGGAACAGGCCGCTGACACAACCAAGACGGCTACGACGGCGGTACGCCGGAAAAATCGGGAGGAGGAACAGGAAATCCGGGCGGAGTCACTGACCGTGAACATGCGAATCCTCCGGGAGTGATAAGCAGTTGGACCGATCTCAGGCTACGGGGGGAAGGAGTGCCGGGCAATACGACGACCGCCTTTCTTGAGGACCTACATCCATCACCCGTGTTATACGTACGTCGTCACCGACCAACTCGACAGGTACACCCTCATCGGCTATCTATACCGCTTTCACTCAGGAAATAACACACGAAACACCGAAGGAGGCTCGATAAATGACCAGATGGATGATTCGCGGGGTCGGGTACGGAAACTGTAACTGCAACTACGGGTGTCCCTGCCAATTCAATGCTCCCACGACACACGGCAATTGTGAGGGTATCCTCACCGGTCACATTGATGAGGGCAACCACGGCGACACGCGGCTGGACGGTTTGGACTTTGTCATGATGTTCTGGTGGCCGGGAGAGGTCGCAGAGGGGAATGGCAGGCAGCAAGTCGTCATCCACCAGCGGGCCGATGATGCCCAGCGTGAGGCACTGAGAAAGATTCTTCACGGGGAGGACACTGCGCCGGGTGCAACCCATTATTACGTTTACAACAGCATGATGGGCGAGGTACTTGAAACGCTTTACGCGCCGATCGATCTCGAGATCGACGTCGACGCGCGCACGGCTCACGTGAGCGTGCCCGGGCTCGTGGAGTCCACCGGCTCTCCCATCATCGACCCGTTTAGCGGGGAGCCCAACAGGGCCCGTATCAATCTGCCCAATGGGTTCGAATACACGGTTGCCGAGATGGGGTCGGGATCGTCGAAGTTGACCGGCGGCATCGAGTTGGAGCTCACCGACAGCTACGGCCAGTTCAATATTCTGCATATGAATCAGGACGGGGTGATCCGCTAGGGCCGTGCCGAAAGGACCGGGGTGATGGCCACTCGTCCTGAACCGGGGGCATGGAGAACCATCCCGAGGCTCGATCGCTTGGGTGTTCTGTCCGCCTTGGTGGCGGGAACTACGCTGGCTTGGATCTACCTGTTCCGACTCGCCGACGGGATGACCGGCTCGTCCATGCCGATGGCGGTGATCCAGATCCGCTCTTGGGGCCCGGCCGACTTCATCCTGACCTTCTTGATGTGGGCGATCATGATGGTGGGGATGATGGTGCCGAGCGCTGCGCCCACCGTCATGATCTACGCAGCCATCGCCCGCAAAGCGGCGCGCGACCGCACAGTGGTCCCACCCACCGTGGTATTCGTGTCGGGATACATCGCTCTGTGGACGTTATTCTGCGTGGTGGCAACCCTGGCTCAGTGGGGCCTCGACCAAGCCGCTTTGTTGTCCCCCATGATGGTGGCGACCAGTCCCGCGATCGGGTCCGGGCTTCTGATCGGGGCGGGCCTATACCAGGTCACTCCGATCAAACGCGCCTGTCTGAACCATTGTCGGTCACCCGCACACTTCCTGTCCGAGCACTGGCGCGCCGGAGTCACCGGCGCGTTCCGGATGGGGCTGGCGCATGGAGCCTTTTGCGTGGGATGCTGTTGGGTGTTGATGGGGCTCCTTTTCCTGGGCGGTGTGATGAACCTGCTCTGGATCGCGGCCATCGCTACGTTCGTTCTTGCCGAGAAGCTGATCCCTCTTCCTGATTCACCGATGCCGGCGAGGCTCACAGGTGGAGCCATGATTCTGGGCGGGTTGATTCTGTTGGTGACGTGGCTCAGATAGCCCACCACCGAATCGGGCGGTCCGGGCCTTCTAAGCAGATCGCTCCCGTGTAGGCCGGGCCCAGCTCAACGTCCTTGAAGTGCCACCGGGACGGGTCGTCCTCGGGCATCTCTGTGGCCAAAAGGTTTCCTGGACCCTCTCCAATGTAGTCGAGCGTGAAGCGATTCGAGGCAAAGCTCAGCCCGGTTCCCCAAGCTTTCAGGTAGGCTTCCTTCCGAGTCCAGGCTCGGTAGAACGCGGCCGGGCGGGCCTCGGGCGGGAGTGCACGGAGCTCAGCACTCTCGGCTTGTGAGAAGAAGCGATCCGCGATCTCGGTGAATTCCCGCCCCTCCCGCGCGAACTCGAGGTCGACTCCGATACGGGCTCCCCGCGACACGGCGGCGAGCCCCTTCGATTCCGAGTGGGACAGGTTGAAACAGGGCTCGTCGTGCTCAGCGAGCATCGGTTTTCCGTGCTTTCCGTACGTGAACTGCACGTCTTGCGGAGGGGTCCCCACGTAGCGAGCGAGTATTCGGCGCAAGTGCGCCCGAGCGGAGGCCTTCCGGTCCCGCTTCTCTTCAACGACAATACGATTGGCGGTCTGGGCTTCGTCGGGGTTGAGGATTGCCCAATCGTCGTCCTGGACCTCGAGCTCGAAGCGCCAAACGTCAATGACGTTGTCGGGCGCGGGCTCCCATTCTTGAGCAGGACGCCAACGCTCAGCCAACTGGCCGCTTACCCAATCGAGCTTCCCCCTGTCTCTCTGACCGTCGGTGACTCCTCACGCTCGCTCCCCGACCGTCGATGGCTCCTCACGCTTGCTCCTGGTCCTGCTCTTCGAACCAAGCTTTCAGGCGGCGCATCCCTTCCTCCAGGGACACCCGCGGCTCGTACCCGAGATCCCGCCGTGCCGCGCTGATATTGAACCAACGTGAGGTTGTGAGCTGCCGCACCATCCAGCGGCTCATACGAGGGTCACCTTCCGCTCTCGAGAGGGCATGCATCTTCTCGAAGACCCAAGCCACCACCAACGCGGTTCGGAGCGATACACTCTTCCGAACAGGGGGAAGCCCCGCTGCATCGAGGAGCCCGTCGATGAACTCCCAAACCTCCACCGGGGCTCCGGAACTCACGAAGAAGGGGCGGCCGTTGATGCGGCGGGCTCCGTCGCCGCCGGCCAGGAGTCGATCGGCTGCTTGCAGGTGGGCTTGAACAGCGTCGTCGATATAGGTGACATCCTGCAACGTGGGCGGCCCCTTTATTCGTCGCAGCGAGCCGTTTCGCGCCCGCTCGATCACACGAGGGAGCAGAGACGTGTCACCCGGGCCCCAGATGAGGGGCGGCCGGAGCGCTATGGTTCTTAGCTCGTCGGAGGCACAAGAGAGGACAAGATGTTCGGCTTCCGCCTTGGTCCGGCCGTAGTCTGCGTCATAGTCGGTGGAGTAGTCCACCGACTCATCGACATCTTCCAGATCAGTGAGTCCGAAGACCACGCTCGGTGTGGAGGTAAAGACGAGCGCCAGCACCTCGCAATCGTGGCAGGCCGCAATCACGTTTCCGGTGCCCGTGACGTTGGTGGCGTGGAAGTCGGCGAGCAGGCCTCCCGCCCCCACCTTCGCGGCGGCATGGAAGACGATGTTGACCCCTTCCGCGGCGGCGGTCACGGCGTCGCGGTCCCTGACATCCCCCTGATGGTGCTCGATGCCATAGGCCGCCAGCTCCGCGTGCTCACCGCGGGAAAAGCTCCGGACCTCATCTCCCCGGTCCCGGAGGGCCCGGGCGATGGCTCCCCCCACGAAACCGCCCGCTCCGGTCACAAGCGCCTTCATGAGTGATCGGATGTCCTTGGGGAAGCCAACTTCTTGCTGGCCCATACCGCTAGCTTCTCGCGGAAGATCTTGGCGTTGTGGCGGACATCGACGGGAAAGGAGGGGTGGTAGAGTACGGTGTCGATCGCCCTGGTATGCTCATGGGTTCGGGCGATCTCTAGGAGCTCGTTCGTGAGTCCCTCGGTGTCGATCTTGGCCTCTCGCTCCCGCTCAATGCAGAGCACCGGCATGGTTCCACTCCCTCGCGTTACACCGACGAGTGCGCTTCGTCGCACGGCCGGATGTGTGTTGAAGACGGCCTCACAGGGGATCGTGTACATGGTGCCCTTCTCGGTTTCAACCCGGTGGCTCTTCCGGCCGCACATCCAGAGTCGGCCCTGCCCGTCGAAGTAGCCGACGTCACCCATGCGATGCCAGACGTTCCCGTCCTCGGTGGGGATCTTGGCGAGCTTGGTAGCTTGGGGCCGCCCGTAATAGGACGGCGTTACGACCGCTCCACGCACCACCATCTCGCCAATCTCGCCCTGGGTGAGCGGGAGGTCCTCGGACCACGACTCGATCGGTTCGTCATGGATCGGCAGAATCCGAACCTCTATCCCAGGGGCCGGGCGGCCCACGCACACGCCGGCGCCCTGGTCCGTGAGTTGTCGTGTCTCCCGCAGAATCTCCGTGCTTCCAAGTAAGGCAACCGGGAGGGATTCTGTCGCCCCGTAGGAGGTCAGGACCTCGATGCCGTCCGGAAGACACCGTTGGAACCGTTCGAGTGCCGGGTTCGACGCCGGCGCGCCTGCCGAGATGGCTCGCCGAAGAGAGGTCAGTACAAGGCCCTGATCGACGCAGTAGCGCCCCAACTTGTCGATGAGGGCTGGAGAGGCGAAAAGATTGGTGCACGCGTAGTCCCGGAACGCCTCGAAGAGGCGCTGGGGATCGGCTCGCGCCGGCCGGCTCGCGTCCATATCGGGAACCACCGAGGCCATGCCGAGCGCGGGCCCGAACAGCGCGAAGAGCGGAAAGGTCGCCAGGTCGCGCTCCCCTGGCTGGATGCCGTAGACCTCTCTGAGCGCCTTCACCTGTGCCGCGAAGACCCGGAACGGCGTGACGACGCCCTTGGGCACCCCTGTGCTCCCGCTCGTGAAGAGGATGGCAGCCGTTTGTTCCGGGTCCGGCTGTAGGATCGGGAAGGGGTCGCGTGGCGCGTTCGCTTCCAACTTGCTCAGTGTGTGCCCCCCCCAGAAGAACCTGTGTCCTACGGTCACGTTGGTTCTTATGGTGTGCTTCGCCCACCCGAAAATGACCCTCGCCGCTTGTGCCTTGGGGACACCGATAAAGGCCTCTGGCTCTGCTTCACCGAGGCACTCGCCCAGATACTTGATCCCCATGCCCGGATCCACCATGACCGGAATCGCACCGACTTTCAGCATCGCAAAGGTCAACGAGAAAAAGTCGAGACTGGGCTCCACCATGAGGACAGTTCGAACGCCGGGGCCGATCCCAACCCCGACCAGCGCGTGGGCAATCCGATCGGAGCGGCGATGCAGTTCGAGCGCGGTCAACTCGGAATAACGGGCCGTCCCGTCCGGGTTTCGCCCGTCGGCTACGGCCACCGCGAGAGCGCCCGGCTGGCTCTGGGCCAGATCGGCCAGGAATGCGGCGACGTTGATGTGGTCGGGGGAGCGGTCGGGCAAGCGCTTTCCGGCCGCCTCCGATCCGTCAGGCGGCGGACGGTCCCCATCTCCGATCATGCCGAACTGTCCATGGGCTGGGTCTTGGGATGACCGTCGGGGCGACTCCTTGGACGGCCGTCGACGAACTTGCGGACGAGCGGAACGATTTCCTCCCCCGCGTCCTCCAGGATGTAATGACCACAGTCCTCGAAGCGTTGGACCTCGGCAGTCGGGAATCGGCGAACCCATTCGTCCAGGAATTGGCGGCCGAAGACAAAGTCCTTGAGGCCCCAGCAAATCAACATCGGTTTGTCAGCCAGGTGGATGAGAGCGTCCCCCGTTTGTTTCATGATCGGGTACGCGCGATCGCTTTTCTTGAGCGGAATGTCCTGCACAAAACGATGTACGGCGATACGATGTGCCCAGCTGTCGTACGGCTCCAGGTAACCGGCGGCCACTGCCTTGGACATTGGCCGGCGTTTTACACAATACCGTACGGCGCCCCGCGAAAAGATGTTGGCCCCCCGGACGAGCAGGGCGCCGATCCCGGGAGCGCGGGCCAGCGCGAGCGACGCGGGCAAGGCCTTACCGGCGGGCAGAGGGAAGGCGGCCGTGTTCATGACCACCAGCTTCGCGATGCGATCCGGGTGCTGGGCCGCCCAGGCCATCCCGATCATGCCGCCCCAGTCGTGCACGACCAGCGTGATGTTCCGAAGGTCCAGCGAGTCCACAAGCGTCCCCAGGTCCGCCACGCGTGTCGATAACGTGTAATCGTAATGGGCGTCGTTCGGTTTGTCGGAGCGCCCACACCCGATGTGATCCGGAGCAATCACCCGGTGGCTCGACCTCAGCTGGCTGATAAGGTCCCGATAGTAAAAAGACCAAGTCGGGTTGCCGTGGACCATAACAACCGGGTCTCCCTGGCCCTCGTCCACGTAGTGCATGCGCTGGCCATAGCCTTCGGAGTTACCGCCGCCCGCGGGGCGACTACCGCGCGCGGAGCGACTACCGCCCGCGGAGCCACTGCCGAGATCGAGGTAGTGCGGTGCGAACGGGTAGAGCCCGCTCACCAGTCCACTCCGAGCATCATGCAGTTGAGACCACTGCCGATGCCGAGAAGCCCCACGCGGTGGCCAGGTGCCAGGAATCCGCGTTCCTGCGCTAGCGCGGCGGCAACCGGGAGCGCGGCCGTCCCGGTATTTCCGAGGTATTCATACGTCACGAAGTCCTGTTCCTGAGACAGGCCCATGGTCCGCAGCATGACGTCCCTATGGGCTGAACCAACCTGGTGGCACACCGTGCGATCCACGTTCTCCACGGACCACTCCATCTCCGCGAGGAACTTGTCCCACGTACGCGACCCCAGGGCGACACCGTGCTCGAGGACGGCGGCGGCGTCGGTGCTGGCGAACTCCCTCAGACTCGCTTCGGTTCCGTTCGGTTGCCCGTCTGGATGGGGCTCCAGACCCCATCGGCACAACATGTGATGCTCGGGTGCGTTTTCGACCACGGCTCCACGGAGGCGTCGCCGCTCGGACTCCCCGAAGGATCCGTCACTCAGAATCACGGCGACGGCGGCCGACCCTCCTGTCAGCGTGGCGATGGCGGTCTTGAACTCCTCCATCACCGGATTGTTGGTCAACCGCGTGATCGTGGTATCGACGATGTCTCGCGCGGTCTCACAACTGACCACCATGCCCGCGCGAATCTGTCCCAGTTCGATTCGGTTGGCGATGTTGAGCACCCCGTTTAGCACCCCGAGGCAAGCGTTGCTGACGTCGTAGACATGCGCCGACTTCTTGATGATGTGGCCGGCTCGTTTGAGGCTTGCCGCGACGTGACACGCCGTGGCCGGCTCGAAGTGCTCGCGGCAAACGCCTGCGTAGATCAACATGTCGATGGCGCTTGCCGGCACGGGGGAGTCACGGAGCGCGTGCTCGGCCGCCGCTGTAGCCCCCTCGGATACCGTATAACCCGGCTCCCAATAACGGCGCTCCTGAATGCCGGTCATCTGAAAGAGCTGTCCCGGTTGGACATGCAGCTTTTTGTAGACCGGAGCGAGTCGGTCCTCCAGTTCATCAGAGGTGACCACGCACGGGGCGAGCTCATATCCGAAGCGCTCGATGACAACGCGGTAATATCTCAAGCGATCACATCCAAGGTAAAATCGTTCATCGCATAGATGGTCCGGCCGTCCACCGTGAGAAATCCGTCGGCCCGGACGCGCCTGTGGATGTCGTCCACATAGGTGATGCTGGCGAAAACCTCTACCCGCTCGCAACCCGGAACGATCTGTCCGCGGTACGTCCAGCGGTGCCGGTCCCCACCGGCCAGCTCCCCAGCGGCTAACTTCCCACCGGCCATCTGCCCACCGACCATGGTCGAGAATTCCGTGCTCTCACCCAGATCCCATCGGTCGACGGCGTAAACCTTGAGTAACTGAATGAATGCCTCGAGGCCTAGTGAGCCGGGCCAAACTGGATCCTGGTAAAAGTGCGCCTCGAAGAACCATGTGCTCGGATCGACGGTGATCGAACCCTTGACCCATCCGAGCCGGTCGGCGCCGCCGTCCCGTACGAGGAGGTCGATCTGATCGACCATGCGAAAGCGTTGCTCAGGGAAGGGAGGCGTGTGTGGCATCACCAGGCTCCGGCCTCTCTCCTTCTCGGCCTCGGTGGGCTCATGGATCCGTGCGTCGCGGATGCCGACCTGGTCCGCCAGGGCCTGGTCGGAGAAGAAGCCGAAGTAGGTCGTGCCCTCGTAGAGGGGACCGAGGCGTTCGCTCTCCAGGGCCATGCTGTAGTGCTGGATGATCATGCCGCCCGATGCGGACACGCTCGTCAACTCGACTCGTGTCGTGATCACGTCCTCGGCGGCCCTGAGGCGCGCCAACTGGATCGCGTCTCCACCGAGATTGCGGAATCGCAGGTTGTCTTGGGATGTCAAAGCCGATCCCACGTAGGCGGCCAGCCATCCGCACGGCTGGAGCGCCACTTCGAGGAGGACGGCAAACGGCATTTCACGTTGGCGGTTGCTCCCGAAGTACCAATGATCCGGACGCACGTCGAAGTGGGTGGTGACCTTCGCGCCGGCTTGCATCACGAACGGCTCCCCCTCGACCGCCGAGATCCGATCCAGGAACTGGTACGGGGGGCGGGGCAGGCGAGCGATACGGCGTTCGCCTTCGTCGAAGACGTCGTAAGGTGCTCCGAACGCCTCGGAGGGTTTGCCGCTGCCAAACGCGAGGATGCTGTTCTTGTCGTAGAGGATGCTGTTCCTGTCGTAGCGGATCGGGCTTCGCTCCGCCCACACCTCCTCGAGCTTCTGCCGGTCCGTGCCGGTCAGACGAACAGACATGTCGCGGATCTCCACGATCGGTTTCCCGTCTGCGTACATGAGCGCATCGGCGATCGTGTAGGGTTCCGGCTGATAGCCCACCTCACGCAGATGAATCTCGTACGTAACCGTCTTCGTGGAGGCGAGCACCTGCCCGCGGCACCGAAGCCGGCTACTGACGCCCACGACGGGCTGCCACGCAGCGCTCTCGGCTTCGGCGATCCAGCCCATGCGAAGGAGAAAAATTCGGAGGGTGTGCAGGCAACACTCGTACATCAGGGTTCCCGGCATCACCTGGTCATCGGAGAAGTGGCACGTCAGGAACCAGTCGTCCGGATGGATGTCGGCTTCTGCCACGATGCTGCCCATCCCGTACCGTCCCCCCTTGGGATCGAGCTCGGTGACACGGTGGACCAGCCGCATGCGTTCTCCCGGAATCGTAAGCGGTCGTGTGATGTGGAGGCCCGAGAAATCCTCGCCGAAGGCGCCGACCAGGTCTCCTGCCCGAAGCGCCGCCAGCCGTTCTTCCCCGAGGGCGTCCTCACGCATCGGTACCAGGTCCCGCCAGTCGGCGGGGCGACTTCCAGCCCGTTCCTGCTGTTCGATGCCGCGCCGGACGATTCCCTTGCCGGCGTCGAGCTCAGTCTGAGTGAAGAAGCCCGCTGTCCCCTCGCGCATCGTCAGGAGCGGCCGCCCGTTCACCGTGGAGTCGAACTGGAATCGGAAGAGCCAGGTGTCCCCCTGCCGGAAGAACTGGAGAATGCGGATGTCGTATCGCACGACTTCTCCGGGATGCGGGAGCTCGGAGTAGAAGGTGACCACCGCGTCGAGCAGACGATAGACGGCCAGGCCCCGGGTCTCCGAGTCGATCCCGAGGTAGCCGGACAGAAGCAGATCAGCCTGGCCGGCCTCCACGGCGATACACGTTGGCATCCGCCCGCCGTCGAGGTACCACCCACCCTCGAGAACGTCGTGCTCGGTCACGATCCGCCCGGACGTCATCGACCGGGGTTCTGCCTCGATTTCCGTGACGCGGTCGACGAGCATGAGCGGTTCGTCGGGCAGTCGAACGCGCGTCGGATGTGCGTCCACGTGAGCGAATTGCTCCCCGAGGGCCCGGCCAATCGATCCGACCGCGAACTCCATGAGCTGGTCCCGATCCATCGCGAGTGTACCGGCAGAAGGCCGGGTACTCGGCACAGTGGCAGCCGACGGGATGGGAGTCCCAACGGCCGGAATGGGAGGTCCACCGACGGCGACGGCCCTGCCATCGGCCGTGAGGGCCCGAATCAGTTCTTGCTGCCTGGCGTATTCGCCCTGAGCGAGTTCCTGTGTCCGTTGCGCAGCCCGGAGGAAGGCCTCGTGTGCCTGGATGGTGGTCTCGGTGGCTCGGACCGCTTCACTCAGTTCAACCGGGACGATTCCCGAGTCCAATGGTCGAGGGACCAGGGATGGACCCTTCGCCGGGCGGTGACCATCGTCCGGGGCCTCGGGAAATCCGTGGGATTGTGGGGTTAGCGGCATGAGCGGCATAGGTCCGAAGCTTGCCTGCCCGACCGGAATCCGAGTGACTGGGCCTGATTCGTTCTCAGTGAGCCCGTCCTCCGGGTAAAGCTGCGCCAGATCGACCGGGACCCGCTCCGCGATGAGCATTCCGAGTGCGCGGAGGACCATTGAGGGCTCATCCTGGGTGGAAGAGGAGATCGAGCGTGCCCGGAACGGGACGCCGTCCAGGATCTTGTGGATCATCCGGACGCACGATCCGCCCGGGCCCATCTCGAGGAAGATTCTCACACCATCGTCGTAGGCTTGGCGCACGGTCTTCGGGAAGTCCACTCCTTGGATCGCCTGGGCCAATAACGAGTCCGCCGCCCGGTCCTGATCCACCTCATACGCCTCACCCCAGGCTCCACTGTAGACACGTATACCCTCCGGCGGGCGGGTGTCCAACACGTGTAGGTCTCGGTACTCCTCCGCTACCTCTGTGGCGACCTCGCAATGTACTGTTGGGATACCTTCCAGGGTGTGGAAGGGGCATCCGAGCATCTCAACGGCCTTCTCCACCGCCGAGCGGTCGCCTCCGATCACACATTCGTCCGGAGTGTTTATGATGAGCAAATACACTCGGTCGAGCTCCTCTATGACATCCCGTACTCGAGCGGCCGGTGTCTCAACCACGCCCACACTCCATTCCACCTCTGCGTCCTCCGCGACCCCCCAGGTCTTCCGCGCGGCATTGCAGCGTCCGGTCAAATCGCTGACGAACAACTCACTTTCCGTCACACGTCGGAGCATCTCATCCCGCTCATGCCACGCGCCCACCGAGAACAGTCCGGCAGTCTCGCCGAGAGAGTAGCCTACGACTGCGTCCGGACGGACGCCGAACCCGGTCATGAGGTCCGTCGCGATCGTGCCGAGGGCGACCTGCGAGAGAATTACCGTTCTGGCGTCTCCGATGCCCGAACCGTTCTCCCAGATTTCGGCGACCCTGAGCTGCGATCTCAGTCGTTCATTTCTGTGGTCCTGAGCACGCAGGATCTCCGGCCACTGGAGACAGAGTTCGCGCCCCATGCCGGCGTATTGGCTTCCTGAGCCGGGGTAGACGAAGGCCAGATCTCCTTTCGGCCCAAGAGGATCGTGCGAGAAAAACACGCGGCCAGCGCTCCGGTCCGATGGGTCGTCCTCCCGCTCGAGCTGGTCCGCGGCAGACTGAGCCAGATCCCTCAACTCTCCGGTATCTCGGGCGATCAGGGTAATGGCGAGCCGAGCATCGGGGCGGTTGGGGTGGCCCTCCCACCAGTCCTTCGCGAGACGGTGGATAAAGGCCGGCCCGGGGGTTTCGGTTGCCAGGGGTCCAGCGGTTTCGTTCGCCGCGTCGATGAGGCTCCTTAGACCCGCCACGATTTCCCCACTGTCGCCCCCTTCGACGACAAAGAGCCCTTCGTTCAGTGGAAGATCACCCCGCCAGGCGACCCGTGTGTTGGCCCCCGTCCTCGGTGACTCGGTCGCCGCCCCCGCTTCAGCCTCCTCCAGAATCACGTGGGAGCACGAGACGCCCCGCGAGACTGCGAGGACGCCGGACCGACGCGGACCGTCGACGCGATCCCGAACCCAGGGTGTGGGGTCGCGTAGAGAAGTGAGCCCCGAACGGCTGCCCCCCGGGGCCGCGGGCCTAACGCCGCCCCCCGGGTCCGCAGGCAGGACATGCCGGTACAGCGAGAGGGCCGCACCCAGTACCGATATGAGGCCTGATGCGGCACCGGTGTGCCCTACCCGCGCCTTCGCGCAGCCGAGCACGGTGTCTGGCCCGAAGGCCTCGGAAAGTTCGGCCAATTCCACTCGGTCCCGCCCTGCGATCCCGCTCCCGTGCACCGCCACGTAGGAGATGTCTCGCGCGGCGACGCCGGCGTCCTCACAGCTTCTGCGAATCGCTTCCCTATAGGCACCGCCCGAACCGGGAGAACCCGCCGGGCGGGAGCTGAAATCGGGGGAGCTCGAGTCGCCGCCGGCAGTCCCGATCGCTCTTATGATCGCATACACACGGTCGCCATCTCGTTCGGCGTCCTCTGTACGTTTTAGCACGAACGCGACGGCGCCGTCGCTCGGTAGGATCCCTACCGGATCTTCGCCGAACGAGGGCGAATCCCCTGGTTTGGCAAACCCGTCCGTGCTCTCTAGGGAGATCAGGGAACGTACGTCGCCTGCCAGGTCGACCGCCCCGACGACGGCGCAATCGATACGACCCTGCTGGAGGGCGCGCGAGGCGGCGTAGAGGGCGGAGAGGCCGGAGGTCTCTTCGCTCGATATCACATAGCTGGGTCCGCCCAGTCCGAACTCTCGGGCGATGCGGCTGGCCGCGATCGAACCGAGCCCGCCGATGGTGCGGTTCGCGTTGAGTGCGGGTGTGAGCGAATCGCAGAGTTCCCCCACCCACCGGTCGAACTCGTCACCGTGCGAGGGGCGCCCGAGTCGCTGCGCCCAATCGGCCGCACGCGATCGAACGACCCAACGGAGGTGGTAGTTCGTCGTGTTGAGGTCGAGTTCGATCCCCACAAAAACACCGGTCCGGAGGCGATCGACCTGGCTGAGGTCCGCGTCGGCGATCGCGTGCTCTGCCACCTGAAGCATGAGCATCTGTTGGGGAAGGGCCTCTTCGACCTCCCGGGGAGGGATCTTGAATCGACCGATCGGAATCTCGAGATCCTCGATAAACCACCCAGCGGGAGCGCCCGGAAGACCCCAGTGGTTCACCTTGGCGCGGGCCGGATGATTTTCGCCTCGGCCCATCAGCCGGTCTCCGACTTCGACGACGTTCTTCCAGGGACCGACTCGAGCTCCCATCCCGACGATCGCCACGTTGGTCCCCTTCGTCGCTCGAGGCTGTCCCACGCGAGGCTGCTCCGCTGGAGGCTGTTCCACGTGAGGCTGTTCCGCGTGAGGTCTCCCCGTGACACTGACGACCGACCGGCCTCTTGTCGGTTCGGTCGGCTCCTCGAGAAGCACGTGGGCGTTGGTCCCCCCGAAGCCGAATCCGCTGACGGCCGCCCGGCGTGGATGATCGGATGGGGACTTCCACGGTTCGGCCGTGGCGAGCACACGAAAGGGACTGCCCTCCAGATCGATCTTGTCTCCGGGTTCTTCGAAATTGGCGGTGGGTGGGAGCACCTGGTTCTCCATCGCCAGCACCGTTTTCAGGAGGCCCACGGCTCCGGCTCCCGTGAGCAGATGGCCGGTATTCGACTTGGCTGATCCGATCACACACTGGCCCGGTTCGAACTTCCCCTCCGTCCAGAGTGCTTGGAGACTCGCGAACTCGACGGCATCTCCGACTGGCGTGCCCGTCGCGTGGCACTCGACCAGGTCCACCTGACTCGGCGTCCACCCTGCGGCTTGGTAGGCTCCCCGCATGGCGCGCAGTTGGCCCTCTCGGCTGGGAGCGAGGAGACTGCCCTCGACATCGTTGGAAAGCCCAACGGAGTGTATGACCGCACGGATCCGGTCGCCGTGCCGCCGCGCGTCCGCTAGACGCTTCAGAACGAGTATGCCTGCTCCCTCGCCCACGACCAGCCCGTCGCTCTTACGGTCGAACGGAGAGCACCGGCCCGTCGGCGAGACGGCGAGCAGCTGCGAAAACCCCATCTGCGTGTAGAGCGAATCCGGCCGTGAGAGCCCGCCGGCGAGCACCGCGTCGAGGCGTCCTTGCCGTAGGGCGTCCACGGCGAGTTCCACCGTAAAGAGCGACGATGCACAGGCGGCGTCGATGCAGAATCGATCACCCCCGAGCCCCAACCCCTTGGCCAGAATCGCCGCTGGGAGGCCGGCGACCCATCGGTTGATCGCCGCCACTGGGGCTCGGGTTTCTGGGGGCATCGGCACGCCCGCCGCCCGGAAGAGCTCTCGCTCGAAGCGCCGGCCGAGAATCCAATCCGCCATCGCCGAGGCGGATGCTGTGGGAAGGACGATGTTGCCCAACATCACGCCCACGCGGGCAGGATCGACCGCTTCCACTACGGAGTCCCGCCAAGCTTGCCGCCCCGCGTGCAGCGCCAGGTGCACCATGGGATCGAGAGATTCAATCAACTCTGGGGGGAGATCGATCCCTTGGAGGTCGAGTTGGAAATCACGGACGAAGCAGGCTCGCCGAGAGTGGACACGATCGGGTTGTGCTTGATCCGTCGAGTAGGCACGATCGAGAGGAAGACACCAGCGGTCGGGAGGTGGCTCGGAGGCGGTGTCCACCCCCGCCTCAACAACACTCCAGAACTCGTCGAGCGTCGGGGCGCCGGGAAGCACTCCTCCGAGTCCGACGATGGCAATCGGCTCGGACATTTAGAATTACGCCTTCGTCGGTGCGCTCTCGTCGAGTCGGTTGTGACGGAACGCCTTGCCCAGGGAAGAGTCCACCACGGATTCGTAGCCTTCGAGGCGGGCGAGCAAACTTCCGTCATCGCCGATCCAATCGATATCAGAGACGACCTTGCCGTTCGTCCGTTCGTGCACGTGGATGACGATGCGCGCCCCCTCCTTGGGGAACGACGTTACAAACTGGCGATAGCGCGTGAACCGCGAGGGTAATGACAACTTGCCCACACGGTCGGAGGTCCAGACAATCATCGCCTGGAGGCCACTGTCCAAGGCGAGCGGATCGGCGATCCACCGGCTCCGCACGGGCTCCTCCATCCAGTCCCGCGGAGGCGGAGCCGCCCGGCAGCGCGCCACCAGCCCGGCGTCCCCACAGCTCTCGACGGCCAGCAGTCCACGCATTTTGGGGCCATGGAAGAGCGTCTCGGCGTAGATCGTCTCGATCGACCGATCCAGGGCGGGCAGGTCGCTCGAGGTCTTAGCGGTACCGGCCTCGGGTGGTTCGGCGGCCAACACGACGGTGGCTCGCGCATGCAGAACGCGGTGGCCATCAATGCCGTCACTGCAGAGCTCCGCCACGACCAAGAACTCGTTGCCCCGTTTTTGGGCCTTGTCCGCACAAATACGGACCCGTATGGACTCGTCGGGGTGGAGGAGGACCCCCTTGAATACACGCAGGTCGTCAACGCCAACGAAGCGCAGTCCCGGGTTCCCGTGGAGGGCGCCGTGGGCCAGCCATTCGAGTGTCATCGAGGCCGGCAACACCGCACGGCCATCGAGGACGTGCGACGCCATGAACTCGTGGGTGTCCGTGGTGATGGTGCGCTCGAAGACGGTAGGGAGCTCGGTGGGTAGCTCCCCGGTCCCGTTCTCCCCCACGCCCGCCCCATTCCTGGCCGTGCGGGCGCTGTTTGCGGAGGCGTGGGCCCCGTTGTTCCTCCCGAGGACCGGGGGTGATCCAACCTGAGGGATCCGCGATCCGCTCCCGAGAATGAGAACCTCCGCCGGCCCGTCAGACGAGGCGATCTCGTCGAGGAGGTAGTCGGCACCGCTTTTCATGCCGATCACCTCGATACCTTCGTCGGCGAAAACGGCCCTCAAGCCGGGAGTCACCATTCCTCCGTCCCACGGCCCCCAATTGACCGACACGACGCGGCACCCGTCCCGCCGTGCCGCTTCCGCCTGTGCCACCTTGTTCAGGACTTCGTTCGCTGCCGCGTAGTCGACCTGTCCTCGGCGTCCGAACCGCGCGGTTGTGGAGGAAAACAGCACCAGCGCCTTGAGAGAGCTCTCCCCAATGGCCTTCAGCACCGAGCGGAGCCCGCCGACCTTGGTCCCGTAGACCTGCGCGAAATCATCGTCGCTCTTGTCCTCGATGTTTCGGTCGGCCAGGACACCGGCTCCGTGTACGAGCCCCGTGACGGGGCCGTACTCCTCGATCAGTGGAGCGAGGGTCTGACGGACCGCTTCGGAGTCTCTTACATCGGTGGAACGGTATGCGACCTCGGAACCGGCCTGGGAGATACGCTCGATGGTACGGCGGATCTCCCTACCAGCGCGGATGCGGTTGAATTCGGCCTGAACCTCCTGGGGGGTGATACTCGGACCCACGTGAGTCAGGATAGCCCGTTTGATCTCGGCCTCGCTGTTGAGTCCGATCAACCAATCGGGCTCCTTCTCGGGCTCAGGACTGCGCCCCATGAGGATGAGCCGTGGCTGCCCGGCCTCCGCCATCGCTACCGCGACCTCGGCGGTCACACCACGGGCTCCTCCGGTAATCAACACCGTGTCGTCCGAGCCGGGGAACGATCCCTCTCCAGGCTGGACCGATCGGGGTTCGAGGACCACGGTCTGGGGGCCGTCGGGACCGAGGCCGATCTCCACGGGCCCTTGGGACAGCGCAAGCCGCACGATCTCCGCGGCGAGACCCTCCCGGGAGAGATCGACGTCGATCGTCCGGCAATTGACGTCGGTCCATTCGGCGGCCGCCGTCTTCAACATTCCCCCCCAAGCGCCACCGGTCGGATCGACACCCTCGGGCGGTGGAGCGTCGAGGGCGAAACCACCACCGAGGGCTGTGACGCTGCACAGGAGGGCACCACCCTGAAGCGCTGCCCGGCGGAGAACCGGTGCCAACGCCCGCATACGTCCGAAGCCGAAGAGGATGTCCTCGTCCGTGACCTGAGGTGGCACGACGACGATGAGTCCCGCCAGTTCGTCGGGCGGGTCATGTCCGTCCTCGCTCAACTCGATCTCTTCCGCTGCGAACCCCTGGGCGCTCAACTCCTCCACGATCTGGCCCGATAACACGTCACCACTCTTGGTCACCCAGATCTTGGAACCCGCCGGAAGGCCGATGGGGTCACCCGCACCCTGAACGGGGTGGAGTGTGGGAACGAAGCGCTCAATGTTGTCAGATGTGGAATCGTCGGATGTGGACGCGATTTCGTTTACAGCGCCCTGCACAACGTGCTCCCCTGGTCCGGGCGAAGAAGGTGCTGGGACGGATTCCGCCTCGCTCGAAAGGAGGTCGACGATCTGGCTCAGGGTTCGCAACTCTCCCAGTTGATCCGGGGGCACGACCGGGGCGTGCGGAAGTGCTTCCTGAAGGGCCGACAGAATCTCGACCCGCTTGATGGAATCGATGCCGAGGTCGGCGTCGAGGTTCATCGAGACATCGAGCATATCCACGGGGTAACCAGTCTTTTCGGCGACGACGCCCAGAACAACCTCTGTGATGTGGGTGGCATCGCTGGCCCCTTTGGCCGTATCCGCGACGACGCCATTCGTGACTGATCCGTCTGCCCCGTTCGCTGCGTCCGCGCCGATACCATTCGTGGTTGAATCGGCCGCTCCGTTCGGCTCTGGCGCGACACCAAGCGCGGTTCCAGCCGCGGTTCCACCCAAGAAATCAACGATCTGGCCGAGAGTCTGGATTTCTCCGAGATGCTCCGGAGTGATGGTGGGGGCCCCGGGGAGGCGCTCCTGCAAGGCTGAAAGGATCTCGACCCGCTTGATGGAATCGATACCGAGGTCGGCGTCCAACCCCATCGATAGGTCGAGCATCTCCTCTGGGTAACCGGTCTTTTCCGAAACGACCGAGAGCAGCGCTGCCGCAACGCCAGGGATTACATCGCCCGGTGCGGCGACCGGTACCGGTGTTGCGGCCGCTGCGCCGGCGGGTGCGCCGGCGGGTGCACTGGCGGGGATGTCGGCCGGAGCGTCGGGTATGTGTGGCTCGGGCGGAACCGGTATCTGTGTGGCGGG
>Ga0114950_10000885_pt1 | contig 21805 bp, 18 predicted proteins | sample N075metaG_FD_83503 | JGI IMG/M metagenome (GOLD analysis project Ga0114950, IMG submission 83503) | Deep subsurface microbial communities from Kermadec Trench to uncover new lineages of life (NeLLi) - N075 metaG | ecosystem: Environmental > Aquatic > Marine > Ocean trench > Sediment | place... | reverse complement strand
CTTGAGCGGCGGTCCCGGCGTAGGCTAGCGCCAAGCCGCGACTCACCCCAAGATGCATGTTGATGCCAATTGCGGTCGAGCCATCTCCGCGCGCCAGGGTCGCGATACCGAGCAACCAATCGTGTATTGATTGCAGCCCGAAACCACCCAGTTCTTCAGGTACGAAGCCGGCGGCAAAACCACTGGCGGCAAGATCTTGAAAGTTTTCAGCGCAAACCTCACCGCGCCGGTCTGCATCCGCAGCACGCGCCCGCAGCTGCGGTATGAGGCTGGCGGCGGCCTCTGCAAAACGGGCCCCTGGGATTGTTTTCGTGCGCATTTCGTAGGTCATTGAATAGTCCTGCCCCGTCTCATGAAGTGGTTGTCGGTACCGATGCGGTTTTGCGGTCGAACTCATTGCGCAATCTGCCAACGCTGTAGACAGTCTGCAGGAGCGCCTTGAATATCGCGACTAAATTCCGATCGCGTTGAATTTCCAGTTCGGCAAGTGCCATACCGCCGGATTGCGATCGACACGGCTTCGTGTTACACGCGTTGGTCTAACAACAGATCCAAAGTGTCACAAATAGGCACCAAGGTGCAGGCATCAATCGTCCGTATGCGGACAAATTATCACCCTGTGAGGTCATGACTTTGAAAAACACAAAGGTAATGTCAATCGTCGGCGGCGCGATGCTTTTGTTTCTCGCAAACTTCGTGATGGCTGCAAAACCGTCAATCAGCGAGGTCGCCAATCAGCCAGAAAAAAAGCTGATGAAAATGGTAAAAATACACGTCAACGGCAAGCCGAATAAAAAGGGTGAAGGACCGGTGCCTAAATTTCCCGCGGGCGGTTCACCCCCCAAACGAGTCGGCATATTGACGTTTTTCATTCAAGATACAGGTAAACAACAGGCCAAGATTTATAGCAATTTTGCGTCGTCTTCGGAATTGACCGGAGCTGGCGTCAATCACTTCGCAGCAAAATTTTACGATGCAAGCCTGGGGGTCATTAAGAAAGTTTTCTCGGAACAAGGCATGACTGTTCTCACTACCGGAGAATATCTGGACACGCCAGAAAAGGAGGCGGCCTACTTTACGTTCGAGATGAATCACGGCTTCATGATGCGAGGTTTGATCAAATATGTGAAATCACTCGATGGCTGGAATCAGCGTGCCTGGGCTATGCGTCATGGCGTAACCCATTTGATGCAGGACGCTGGCACCATGAAATCTGCGACGCCTGATGGATATCGAATCTTTCCAATCGAGATGATTGGCCAAGACGGGAAATCTACAGACAGCATCAATGACTTGCGCGAAGCCGTGGGCGTGGACGCCTTTCTCGGCGTGCTGATTCAAACTCAATACAATGGCAAAGAATTAGTTTTGAGGGATCTTTGGATGTATGTCTATGGTCCGAACCCAACTAAGAAAGTTGCCGGGAAACGGTACATTCAGTGGCGCACAGGACAACGTTGGGCCGAAACAGAGATGCGCATGAAGCCTCCCCCGACGGTCGCAAAATTCAAAAAAGGGCAAATTATTTTCGAGGACTACAGCGGATTTGACAAGTTGATATCTGCTAACAGTAAGACCATCGCGGCGTATCTGGCTGAAGTATCGATGGGAAATTAGTCGGGGCTAAAAGCTCCGGCATACTTGCCTGGGCAGACATCGTATGAGCAGGGACACAGAATCCAGTTTTCCAATCTCGGCGTTTCTCAACTCACCGATTAAGCTCGCGATCAGCCAATGTATCCGAATGGCACATCCACATGATTTCACTATACGACCCTCGTGTCGTATATGCCCTTTGTTTCGCCTATCCTCTGGATACCCTCGGGATAACTTCTCGTTTACCCAATTAGAGAGCATCAGGAGGCCCAGTGCGTTTCGGCATATTCGATCACATGGAATTTCGCGGCGACCCACTGCAACAGCTTTACGAAGAACGCCTGGAGATGCTGGCGTACGCGGATAGCGCCGGTTTCTGGTGTTATCACAAAGCTGAACACCATTTCATCCAACTCGACGCAGCCCCGTCGGCTAACGTGTTTCTCGCTGCTGCTTCCCAACGCACGCAACACATTCGCCTGGGCTCGCTGGTTTATCTGCTGCCTTTCTACGAACCCATTCGCCTGATAGAGGAGATCTGTTGCCTCGACCATCTGTGCAACGGCCGCCTGCAAGTCGGGGTCGGCAAAGGGATATCCCCTGCCGAGCATAAATTGTGGGGCCTTCCACCCGATCAGGCGCGTGAGCGATTCGAAGAGGCGTTCGATATCGTGCGCAACGGTTTATTGCACAAGACGCTCAATCACGACGGCGTTCGACGACATTATGCGGATGCAGACTTGCCCTTGCGACCGCTACAAGACCCGCATCCACCGTTCTGGTATCCCGGCAATGTGGACTATGCTGGGCGCCACCGCCTAAACACCATCACCGCAGGACCAACCGCGATGGTTGCCAAGGCGGTTAGGACCTATAACGAATTGCTGGATTCAGCAGAATACGACTGGAACCCTGGCGTCATCCGCCCGACCATAGGCGTGACCCGGCACCTCTATGTTGCTGAAACCGACGAACTGGCGTTAGCCAGGGTCAGGCAGGCTTACCCGGTTTACCACGACAATCTGGCTCACCTGTTCAAACGATACAAAATCCCTTTTCAACCGCCCGGGGACCCGAGCTTCGATGGCGACGTAGACGCCGCACTGGCATTCGAAGGTTTGGTGGCGGGCTCGCCGGACACCATCAAGCACCATATTGAGCGCGTCCGCGACGAGACTGGCATCGACTATTTCGTTGGCGCATTCGCCTGGGGCGACTTGAATCACAGCGAGGTCATGGCCTCGCTTGAGTTGTATGCCAAAGAGGTCATGCCGACTTTTACACAGGTTTGAATAACAAATCTACACATCTTCAGGCGCACGCCAAATACAGCGATTCGCTATTGACATTTCTAGACAGAGTTATAGCCTAGCCTAAATTACTAGACAGTATTAAGTTATGGCTAACTGGTCACTTCAGGACGCAAAGAATAGCTTCAGCGCGGTAGTACAAGCTGCCTTGCGCGGACAACCTCAGCGAGTCAGCAGACACGGAAAACCCGCTGTGGTGGTGGTCAATGCGGAGGATTTTGACCGACTCATAACCGTAAACGCATCTGCGGCACCCTCTTTCGCTGAATTCTTGCTGGCAATCCCCCAGGACGATTGTTCGTTTGAGCGACGCCAGCTAAAACCGCGGGATTTCTCTTCATAGTGTTCCTCATCGATACAGATATCCTTTCCGCGCTACGCAAACCGAGGCGGCACCCCGGCGTAGCTCAATGGCTGACCGCGCAGCGAGCCACAGACCTTTTTTTATCAGTTGTATCAATCGGCGAGGTCGAGCGCGGTATTGAACAACAACGCCACCTCAACAGGACCTTTTCAGAAGACCTTGCCCTCTGGCTCGACCAGTTATTACGCCTATACGCAACCCAAATCCTGGACATTGATATTTCGACAGCACGCCGATGGGGAAAATTGAGCGCTGCCATCGGTAACGACAGTGCGGATCTAATGATCGCCGCCACCGCTTTAGAGCATGGTTTGACGGTGGTTACACGCAACACCAAGCACTTCAAAGCCACTGGAGCGGCAGTCTTAGATCCCTTCCACTAAGCGCTAGCTGGTCCGCGCAGTAAGTTTCTACATACCAACAGAGACATGCGCACAAGAAGCCTGGGCTATGCGACCCAAGGGGGTTTCACCAGCCAAATATTGATTTAACATCAGGTGGCCTGTGTAAATCACTCACGCCACCATTGGAGCCCTTCCATGCACCATAAGAAACTCTATCGATCCTTGATCACCTTGCCGCTACTTTGTTTCACCGCCGTGCTCAGTAGCGGCTGCCAAGACACCAGTGAAACTTCCGTTGTCCCTCCAGCGACAAACGCGGACACCACAGCGAAGGTCGCCCTGGAGAAATCGGTCTCGACTGAGCATCCGGTTGCAACCACCCAGTACGGCCCTGTACGTGGCTTCGTCGAAGACAACGTGGTCGTTTTCAAAGGTATTCGCTACGGCGCTGATACTGCGGCCAATCGCTTCGCCGCGCCAGCAGCACCTGCCCCTTGGAAGGAGATCAAAGATGCACTTGCCTACGGCAACTCCGCACCCCAGGCACGGAGGAGTTCCACCATTAGCTTGTTCGACACCTGGGTGACGACGCCCGCACCGGAACTTAGCGAAGATTGCCTTTTTCTCAATGTGTGGACACCCGCCATAGCAGACGAAGGCAAACGTCCCGTACTAGTTTGGTTCCATGGTGGCGGTTTTTCCAGCGGATCAGGCTCTTCTAACGCCTACGACGGTGTTCGCTTGGTAAACCGCGGCGATGTCGTTGTGGTCACTGTTAATCACCGGTTGAATGTTTACGGCTACCTGCACTTGGGTGAATACGGCGACCAGTTCGCTGACTCGGGCAACGCCGGCATGCTCGACCTGGTGGCTTCGTTAGAATGGGTCCGTGACAACATCACCGAATTCGGCGGCGATCCCGACAACGTTCTCATCTTCGGTGAGTCCGGCGGCGGTTTCAAAGTCAGCACACTCATGGCTATGGACGCCGCCAGCGGTCTGTTCCATCGGGCGGTCATACAAAGTGGCCCGGCGTTGGAACTGACCACTGTCGAACAGGCGGCCACCGGCACTGCTGCGTTGGTTGCAGAACTGGGGCTTGAGGAAACAACCATTGATCAGATTCGCACCCTGCCCAGCGAACAGATAGAGGCTGCATGGTTAGCCGTTGCCAACTCTGGTGGTCCGCGAGTCGCCGCAGGTCCGGTAGTTGACGGGCGGCATATCATGCGTCACCCGTTCACGCCGGACGCACCCCAGCAGTCTGCAGATATACCACTCCTCATCGGCAGCACCGCGACAGAAATGTCGCTGTTAGCGGGCGCAAGAGACCCCGCACTTTTCGAATTAACCTGGGAAAGCTTACCCACCGCGCTCGAGACCGCGATTGAAGGTGTGGACGCGAAACGCGTGATCGACGGCTATCGAGCCCTGCACCCAGAGATCGATCCGCCCAACCTATTCTTCGAAGCGACCACGGACAACAGTATATTTGGGCGCGGCAGCTTCGAACTCGCAGATCGCAAGGCCGAGCAAGGTGGGGCTGCGGTGTATCAATACTACCTTGCTTGGAAGACCCCGGTAGACGGCGGTAAATGGGGTGCTCCTCATGCGTTGGATATTGGCTTCGTCTTCGACAACGTGGCCAAATCCGAGTCTATGTCGGGCATCGGCGAGGAACAGCAAGCGATTGCAGACATGATGTCCCAAGCCTGGATCGCTTTTGCTCGCGGAGGCGACCCCAATCACAACGGATTACCTACATGGCAACCTTACGATGTGGAGAATCGAGCGACCATGGTGTTCGACACGGTACCTTCAATGATCGACGATCCCCGAAGGCAGGAAATAAACCTGATCGGTACCGGTGGCCTGTGAAGCAATCCTGTGCAATGGCGTTTGGAAGTGCTTGCAGGTGCCCGCAATGAACGACACCTCGTCCAACTCAGACGACTGCTTGCCCGCGCTTCCCGATTTCACAGCGACCCGATGGACTACGAGCAAGCGGCGATTCTGTATCGCCGGTGCCGCGCTAATGGCGAGACAGTCAGAAAGCTGATCGATTGCCTGATTGCCGCCATCGCGATCAGAAACCAGATCGCCCTGGTACATCAGGACGTTGATTTCGACGTGTTAAGCCGTCACACGACTCTCGAGACTGTGTAGTGGAAATTGAGCGACCCGGGACATATTTTTCGAGACATTGCTGGTGCACAGGAATTGAGATGTATGTGGAAAAAGTTATGCCTGCACCGCATTCTGCGAACTGAGTTTCTCGATATTAGCCAGATCCTCGCCCAGGGTTCTGGCCGCGGTGAAATAATGATAGGCACACCAGAAATTCAAGAAAGTCAGTACCAACAGGGCCATGCGCAGAGATTCCTTGCCATACTCTGCCGAAAACAAGTCACTCATGATGCCGACCAATTGAGGTCCGAAACCCATACCTATGATATTTAATACAAATAAGACAATGCTCGATGCAAGTGCGCGCATTCTCAACGACACTAAACTTTGAATCAGAGCAAACGTCGGGGCCAGATAAAAGCCACCGAAGAAGGCGGGTACGATGTACAGCACCAGTGCCACCCACAGTTCATCCGCCATGAATACGGCGGCGAGAAAAGGCACATATCCAGCCTTGGCACCTGCCACTATCCACACCCGCCAACGAATATCGCGACGTGACAGAACGTCTGCCAATTTGCCCGCAGAGAAAGTCCCAACGCCGCCTATCAATCCGGTCATAAGGGCCAATACCAGGCCGATCTCGGTGGGCGAAAGCCCATGCGAACGCATCAGAAAAGTCGGCATCCACAGCACAAAGCCATAACCGATAAACCCAGCCAGCGAAGCACCGATGGTCAGATGGCGGACTGAACGCGTGCGCCACATATAGGCTGCAACAGTTCGAAATTTCGGCGCTTGCGGCACCTCAGTTGGGTCATCCGAACTTTGCCTCTCGATCGCTCCGCGCTTGGGTTCGCTGACGGTAAAATAGAGTAAGGCTGCGACCAGCACACCGGGAATGCCAACAACCACAAAGGTCACGCGCCAACCCCAGTTTTCACTTACCCAACCGCCGACCAGATAGGCCAGCAACAAACCGATGTTCACCCCTAGAGCAAACACGCCCATGGCCGTGCCACGTTGGGCCGGACCAAACAAATCGGAGATTATCGAATGCGATGGTGGTGACGAACCTGCTTCGCCCACACCAACACCGATTCGGGCTAACGCCAGTTGCGCGAAGGTCGCCGCATATCCACACAGCACCGTCATAGCGCTCCAGATGGAAATCGCCGCGACAATAATGTTGCGGCGGTTACTGCGGTCAGCCAGCATGGCGATGGGCATGCCTAAGGTTGCATAGAACACCGCGAAGGTCAGACCCACCAGGAAACCCATCTGGGTGTCGCTGGCTTGCAACTCTAAACGGATGGGCTCGAGCAACATCCCCATGATCTGCCGGTCGACCTGTGAAGACGCATAAACGGCCGTCAGCACTCCCACCGCATACCATTTATACCTCGGCATGGCACTAATACGCTCGCGCAAACGGCTCACTTTGAACAGACCTCCCCAGATCGAATAAAACTTCTTAGCGTGCGCAGTCTGGTTTAGATGGCGGATCCTGCGCAAGTGCTTTTGTCACTTGGATTTGCTCCGCCTCATGTTTATAGGGCAAGCTCGGTGTTGAGGAGGAAGCAACTATGCAATATCGATCACTAGGCCGTACCGGCGTCATGGTTTCACCCATTTGCCTGGGCACCATGAACTTCGGCGGACCGACCAATGAAACAGATGCAATTGCCATCACCGCCCGTGCACTGGATGCCGGCATTAACTTTATTGATACCGCCAACGTTTACACGGGCGGCGAAAGCGAACGCATTACCGGCAAAGCGATACGTGAAAGCGGCCGACGCGACGAAATTGTGTTGGCGACCAAAGTATATTCTCCGGTCGGTAGCGGCCCGAACGATCGCGGCGGCTCTCGCTATCACATCATAAAGGCCTGCGAAGATTCTCTGCAGCGATTGGGTCTGGAGCACATCGACCTCTACCAATTGCACAGACCGGATCTGAGTGTCGCCCACGATGAAACCTTGCGCGCTTTCGATGACCTGGTTCGCTCCGGCAAAGTGCGCTACATAGGTGCCAGTACCCATCCCGCATGGAAAGTGATGGAAGCGCTCGCGCTGAGCGAGAAATTCAGCTTGCACCGCTATGTCAGCGAACAACCACCTTACAATCTGCTTGACCGCCGCATCGAAAACGAGCTGATCCCACTCTGTCTGGAACATGATCTGGCGGTGTTGCCGTGGTCTCCGGTGGCCGGAGGCATTTTAACCGGCCGTTACCAGGCCAACGACAAGACCCCCGACGGGTCTCGCGCCGCACTGTGGGGCAAACGCTTCGCGACCCGGGTCACCGATGCTGGGCTCGCCGTTGCGCTTGAGGTCGCCAAAATGGCGGACGAGCGTCAGATGTCTGCATCCCAGCTAGCCCTGCTTTGGGTTAAAGACCAGCCCGCGGTAACTGCGCCTATCTATGGACCACGCACCATGGCGCACATCGAAGATGCGATTCCCGTATTGGAAATGGAGTTGGCTGAAGACGATCGTGCGCTGTTCGATCAACTCGTACCGCCTGGTAATGCGGTGGCAGACTTCCATGATTCCAACAATTGGTATCGAGGCCGATTGGTTGTCTAGCTTGAAACCCTGCCGTATCACCTTGATATGCCTGGCAGTGCTATGCCTCACCGGGTGCAATACCCCCTGGACGGGGCCGCTGACATCCCAAGGACAGTACTATCTGGAATTCGAGCACGACGACTTGACCAGATCTTTCCAACTGCACATCCCCACAGACTATTCTGGTGAGGTAAGTGTGCCTCTGCATTTCGATATCCATCCCTGGTACACCAACGCCTATCTCATGGAGTGGATGACTGACATGCGGTCTGCCTCGGACACAAGCGGGTTCATCCTGGTGCAGCCCAACGGTATCGACAATTCCTGGAATGCCGGACCAAAGTGTTGTTCCCCCGCCAACGAAGACGGCATCGATGATGTCGGGGTCATACGCGCGATCACAGAGGAACTCATTGCTAAAGGACTTAATATTGACCTCAATAAAGTATTCCTCGACGGCATGTCTAATGGTGGTTACTTGTCTAACCGAATCGCTTGCGAAGACCCCGAACTAGTTGCCGGCATTGCTGTGGTAGTAGGCAGCATGGGCTACGACTCTGTCGACCAGTGCCAACCGAGCACACCTGTTCCGGTGCTGATGATATCCGGCGGAGACGATAACCTGGCCAGCCGTGAAGAGACATTTAACCGCTGGTTGGTGTTGAACAATTGCAAGAACTCAACATCTGAAACCATCGGTGTCTTTTCTTGTGAGACGTTTACCGATTGCGATGCCGGCGTTGAAACGACACATTGTGTCGGCGCAGGGGTTGGTCATTGTTGGCCAGGCACCGACTTTTTCTTTTACGGATGCAATCGAGACCTCGATGCCAGCAGCTATATCCTGGATTTCTTCAGCCGTATCAACAGTGGATAGTGACATCACATGAGCACTGCAACGCCCGCTTCGATAATCGATGCTCAAGTGCACGCCTACGAACGTGACCACCCGCACCGGCCCTGGGCAGCCACATTGCATGGCCCGCCTGAGGTAACCGGCGACGACATGGTCAACGCGATGGACGAGGTCGGGGTAGATGGTGCGTTGTTGGTGTCCCCATGGACCATGTATCGATATGACGCAAGCTACGCCCTGCAAGTGCATGCCAAACATCCAGGTCGCTTCGGTCTGATCAAGCCGTTCGATGGCCGGGATGATGACGTTAGCGAACAGATCAACGACTGGGCAGCTAAGCCCGGCGCTGTTGGCGCGCGCATCATGCTCATGTCCCCCAACCTGGACGCTCAGGATCCTGGCATCAACAACATCCTAGCCGCCGGAGCAAGGACGGGCTTGCCGGTCAACATCTTATGTTGGGGTAACCTGGCACTCGCGGCTGAATTAGCGCGCAATCATCCCAACACCCAACTGGTGGTAGATCATCTGGGCATCAGTCAACCCTTCGAGCCACCTGTACCGGCCCAACCATTCGCCGATCTACCTCAGGTACTGGCTCTGGCCGAACACGACAACATCGCCATTAAGATCACCGGCGCGTGTACGTTGTCTCATCAATCATTTCCGTATACAGATATCTGGCCCGCGCTAGTGCAGATATTCGAGGCCTTTGGTCTTGAGCGCTGCATGTGGGGCACAGATTGGACCCGGGCGGTGGAGTTGTTAACGTATGCACAAGGCGTTGACGCATTTCGCATAACTGATCAATTGTCTGAACACGAGCGCCATGCACTCATGGGCGGTAGCCTCCAACGCATATATAATTGGCAGCCTGGCCTGCAAGTCGACGGGCCGTTAACCAATTAACTAACGCAGGATCCCAAACATGTTTTACGAACTCAGACAGTACAGTATTTTCCCCGGCAAAATGGACGCGTGGCTGAAGGTCATGGAAGAGGAGATCATCCCCTTTCAAGTCGCTTGCGGCATGGTCATTACTGGCAGCTATCGCGGCGAAGACGACGACTCTATCTACGTATGGACCCGTCGCTTTGAATCTGAAAGCGAACGCGAGCGTCTGTATGCCAAGGTGTATGAAAGCGATAAATGGACCAAGGATATTGGCCCACGCCTGACGGAACTGATTGACCGCGACACCATCAAGGTGACCCGCCTGGTGCCCACGCGCCTGTCTACTGCGCAATAAGCAGGAAATACTAAGGAACCCCATGAAGCTCTACACCGGTGATCTCAGCCCATATTCGGCAAAGGTGCGCATGCAGATCTATGCCATGGGCATAACAGATATCGATTTCGAATTACCACCCGCCTTCTTGTTAGGAAAAATGTCTGAGGTGTCTCCCCTCGGGCGCATACCGGCGCTCGTCGTCGACGACGGCATTATTCCGGAATCTGAAGTAATCGCGGAGTACCTGGACGATCTGTATCCACAGAACTCGCTGGCAGGTGCGACCCCATGGCAGCGCGCAGAGGTACGGCTGATATCCCGCATCGCGGATATTTACCTGCTCAACAACATCTTCATGGCACTGCCACAACTGAACCGCAAAACACGTGTCGACGCCATCCGCGACCTCCTGATGGCACAGGTGACGCGCGGTATGGCCGCGCTGGAAAAACACATTGGCGATGGCGAGTTCGCCGTCGGCACCTCGTTGACCCGCGCAGACTGCACGCTGGTACCTGCATTGTATTTGTGTGAGTCCACGGTACCGAGGCTCGATGTTGAAAATCCAATTCTCGCTACGGAAAAAGTCGCCAGCTACTGGCAGAAAATTCAGCGCAATGAATTTGCAGCAAAAATCCTCGATGAAATGGTTAAAGGCATGAAGGCCAGGTTAGATGGCACAGAGCGCAAGCTTGTTGAAGCGGTGCGGGCAACAGCGAAAACATCGAACAGCGATCAGCAATAAACGTTTCAGTACCAGCGAGATTGGCCTTTGCCTGCATGCGCACCTAACGCGTCGTAGTCTGGACCTTCCTCTTTCCACCCATAGCCAACATGCTGACCCAACAGAGTTGCAAATCGCTCTGGATGACGGGCTAATTGTTCAGGGGTCACATTTTCCCGGTAGGGTTCTTGCGGGCGCATGTACATGCGCATGAAGGCATTGATGAGATTAACGCGTAGTCCAGGATTGGTCCGGGCAAAGGCACCGTGCCAGGTGTTGCCATGCCAGAAGGCCAGCGACCCGGCGGGCGCTTCCACCGCAACTCGTGCCTCCAGCCCCTCGCCCGGATTGGGGTGGCGACCATACTGGTGACTGCCGGGTACAAAACACAATGCGCCGTCTTCCTTCGCATAGTCCGTCAGCAGCCAGGTCGCATTGCAGACTTGCGCATGCGCCGGGAACGGCGCTGGAATGTAGACGTTGTCACAGTGCAGACCCAGGTCTTCATTGCCAGGCCCTTTGATGTAGGCAAGGCAGTTGCTTAACACGGCGTTCTCGCCCAGCAAATGAGTCACCAGGGCCAACACTACCGGGTTGAGCAGCGCCTGTTGAAACACCTCATCTTCAAACAGCAAATAGGCAAAATGCTCACCGAAGGGCACCGCCGGGTTATCAAAACGCTCGTCTTGTTGCAGTTCTGGGCGTGTACCTGAGCGCTTTTCCGCGACTTCGAGCAAGGCATTCAACAATGACGAAGCAAAGCCTGACGGCGCGGCAACCTCAGGCGGGATAATGGTGTAACCGAGTGAATCCAGCTCTGCAATGTAAGGAGAAAGCCCCAGCCGTTCGATCTCTTGCCAATGCGCCAGGGCGCGATCGCTGTCGGAAACCGTACTGTCCATACCTTTGACCTCCTCCGCTCGGACCATGCAGTATAGGGCACAAATCTGCAACGCACCGACCTGGAATCAGTGAATGTCTAAGAAAAGAATCATTATCTGTTTGGACGGCACCTGGAACGACCCTGAAGATGAGGTTCCTACCAATGTGTTGCGGGTCGCGAGAGCCATCAAACCTCATGCCAACAACGATACCGAACAGGTCGTCTTCTATGACTGGGGTGTTGGCAGTTACTACGCATCGGCCAGAGGCGGCATGTCCGGTCTGGGCATGATGAAGAACATTCAGGACGGTTACAGATTCATCGTGCAGAACTACGCTGTCGGAGACGAGTTGTTCATCTTCGGTTTCAGCCGTGGCGCGTATACCGCGAGAGCTTTGGCCGGCATGTTGAACAATTGCGGCATCCTTAAAAGCAAACATGCGGAACTGATTCCAGACGCCTTCAAATTCTACAAAAAACGCTCCGCCAAACCCGGTTCCAACGAAGCCGCGGGCTGGCGCAGAAAGTACGCCCTACAGGGTAGCCGGGGGCAGGTCGACTTTCTGGGCGTATGGGATACTGTAGGCGCTTTAGGCATCCCAACCCGTGTGTTGGCGTTTGTTGAGGAAAAAGACCTTTTCTATGACCCCGTACTCGGCAGCAATGTCGTTTGCGCTCGACATGCAGTGTCCATCGACGAAAAACGTAGTGACTTCACCCCTACCCTGTGGGACAACAGCGAGGCACGCGATATGAAGCAGGTTTGGTTTGCCGGCGTGCACGCAGATATCGGTGGCGGCGCCAAGCCTCGACAAGGTAAATTTCTCAGCGACATCGCGCTTGCCTGGGTAGCGCGTGAGGCTGCCAACCAGGGGCTGGAATTCGCAAGCCACCTTCATGGCAGCACTGCCAGCCACCATAAAATAAATCTCAGCAAATCCTACAAGAGCTTCTATCGAGTTCTGGGCAAAACAACTCGCGTTATGCCGACAGGCAACGTGGTCGATATTTCGGTCAAAAAGCGCCACCGAGCCAGCCAGTACAGACCAGAACCTCTGGCACGGTGGTTGCTGGCAAATGATGGCTGGGGAACGATCGAGCCATAAAAGCAGCAGCTAATGTATATTAGTTAACTTTCATATCCACAGGAACGCCAACGATGTTAAACAGAGTCGATCGTATTCAACTGAGCACCCACAACGCACAAGCCGTCGCTGAGCGTTGGTGTCAGTTGCTGGATTGCGAAATAGCAGGGTCAGATCAGATCGAGGTTCTGAACGCGGAGCGCGTCACCGTGAATCTAGGGGTATCCCAGGTCGAAATTTTGCAACCCACAGGACCGGGCCGGGTACAGGATCACATCGATAGTGGCTGTGGCGGCCCATTCAGCGTCGGCGTGAGCAGCGAAGATATGGACGGCCTGCGAGCCCACTTGAGTGCTCAGGGAATTACCGGCCTGGACATCAACGAGCAACTATTCCTGGACCAGACGGCGCTTTCTATTCCCGGGCTGACGGTGGTGATATCGCCTCACGAGGAACGCGAACAGGTGGGCCTGATCAGGAATCTCTACGAAGGCACCCATTTGACCAATGATGCACCAAAGGCGATTGCGGATATCGCCCGGGTGTTCGCTCTGGACGCCAAGGCGTTCGTGCCGATTCATTCTGATAATTTCGGCTACGACGGCGCCCTCACTTTATTCGATGCCAGTAAGTTGCATCGATTCGAGACCATCGATCCTTTCGACAAGGACAAAACCATGGGCCGCTTCTTCGGGCGCTTCGGACCGAGCTTGTACATGTGCTACGCCGAAACCGATGAACTGGGCACCATACGCGAGCGTCTCAAGTCCCTCGCAGCAGATGCCTGGACCGGCTCAGAGGAAGACGACGATGGACTGTTCATCCATCCCAAGGCGCTGGGTGGCGTCATGTTAGGCGTCAGCCGCACCAGCCACGCCTGGACCTGGTCAGGTTATCCTGAGCGTCGTGTGCCGCTGCCGGGAGAAGCCGCTAAATAACCTCCAGGTAATCTTTGTCTGGCAGGGTTGGAAAATTCGCTGCCGGTAACGTCTGGTACCAATAGGCAACCGAGGCGATGTCGTCCTGCAGAGGCAGATACTGTCGGTCTTTGTGAGTGCGCCAACCCAAGGCCTGTATGGTCACTTTCAGATCCTGCTGAAATCTGATGGGATCCGGAATATGCCAACGATACATGCCGAACCGCTGTTGTGAGGCATACAGTCCATCCGGCTTCAGCACCTGCGGCATTCCGGCATAAGGTGTATTGAACGCCACGTACTCTGGTGGTGGAGCACCGGGCTGACCTCGTTCCATGCCGCCTGGATCAAAATTGTAAGCCCCGCAAAAGTAGTCTTCGGTACCGGTGCCGCAGATGGTTGGAAACTCACCATCGCCATCCAGATAGAATTTTATTTCACCCTCGCCCCACCAACCGGCGTTGTTCACCCCCCAGGCCATGTAGGTGCCGACATAATGACCCTGGCCCCGTACACCATCCAGGATCGTATAAACCTCTTTGTAAGGCAGCGGATTCACACGGCGAAACTGTGCATGGAAATAGGCGACATCTTCGGCTACTTCGGTCAACGTATAGTTGATCTGATAATAGATATAGATGGTTTCATCGCTGAGATTCTGCATGGTAAGACGCGCACGCTTCTTGAACGGCATCTCCCAATAACAATTGAACGCACGGCCCGGATTGACGCAAACCGCCAGCGATGTCACTTGTGCATACCGCTCCCAACCACAAGCGAAAAAATCACCCGCCGGGCACTCGATTGACGGTTGCTCTTCATCATCCCAATAAGCGCGCAGGATAGTGTGGCGCCACTTACCACGCGCCAAGGTCATCCAGATTTGTTGAATGGCGCCGCTGCCTTGTATATCTGCCAGCGTAAACGTTGCACCGGGCTCCACCTTGACGTAGGGCGATACTTTCCAACCCTGGCCAAGAGCGCGGGCTGCATTCGCGGCAGCCCCGTCCGTCGACTGCCCACCTGCGCCTTTACCACCGTCAAAATTCTCCGGGCTGATCGAGCGCGTTTGCGCGGCCGACAAGCGAGACAGATTCCCCATGTTCATACCCAGCCCTGAAAACGCCATATGCCCTCCTGTGTTATGAAAACGCGAGATGAATACTCTACGGTGCCACAGCGAACTGCAACGACTGCGCCCTGCGATCAAATGTTAGAAAGGAAAACCCGTCGTCATCACCACGATCAGCTAGTTCTTGATGCGCCTTACGTATGATCAAAGCATCCTGAAAATCTGCACCGCTCGATTGATAGTCCCAGAACGCCTGCCATACGACCTGAGGCCGTTCGAATCTTATTTGTCTGTCTTCGAACAAGGCGTTGATAACCTTGATCAAATCTTCCTTGGTTGCGCGATTACGACCTCCTGATAGCACCCAAAGAGTTTCTGCCAACACGACATCGCTCACCAGTACCGGTTCGCGTGCGATTACCCTCCTGGCCTTACGCGACTGATCTGGATCATCGTGCAGCAAATAACGCAACAACACATTGCTGTCTATCGCGTTCAAGACTTCAGCCGTCTTCGGCCATGTCGCGCCGCCAGCGCCTGATCTCTGGAAGCGATCTCACTGACGCGCCGAGGCTTGATCTTCTTCAGCACACCAGACGCACGGCCGGGCGTTTGCTTCACTATGGTGATGTGCTCGTCGTGCACATATATGTCGACTTCATCACCAGGCTCTATACCCAGGTCCTGGCAGTAGGCAATCGGTAACGTGATCTGGCGCTTTGCACTGAGCTTCGGCATTGATTTATTATCCTCTCCAATTTTATTTCTTTACTTTTTAACAACTGTAAAGAATAACATAATTCAAGTATCGACCCCATCATCAATATCTGGATTTAGCCCACGACATCGCCCTGACGCCACAGTAGAGTAAAAACACGCTAGAGGAGGATGTCATGCATCAGATTCGTGGTATCTCAACCCAGGTAATGACAATCGCACTACTTGGCCTCGCTGCAATCATCGCCTACACCCTTTTTACGATTCGTACGGACGACCTTGCAGCGGATTCGAGCAAGCAGGCGCCAGAGCTCGCCCGGTCTGCTGCGTTAGTGCCACAAACAGCGTTGGTGGACGATGTTCGGCTCGCAAAAGCCGCCATCGATGAACCCGGCTCATGGCTGGCCTACGGGCAGACATTCGAGGAACAACGTTTCTCCCGACTTACGCAGATTAATCGCGCAAATGTGACGGACCTCGGCCTCGCCTGGACCAAAGGCTTTGCGCTGAGGCATCGTTTACAGAGCACCCCACTGGTCATAGATGGGGTCATGTACATTTCCGACCCATGGAACGTCACTTTCGCCCTGAATGCGGCAACCGGCGAGGAGATCTGGCGATTCGACCCACAAGTAGACCGTGAGTCCGTTCGTTATGCCTGCTGCACCGGCCCTATCACCCGCGGCGTAGCGGTGTATCACGGCAAGGTTTACATCGCCACATTCGATGGTCGAGTGGTCGCGGTGGATGCTGCGACAGGCACCAAGGTCTGGGATTTCGATACCGCCGACTCGTCATCAATCAGCCCGTTTACCATCAGTGGTGCGCCGCGAGTCGGCGCCGGTAAGGTCTACATCGGCCAAAGCAGCTCGGAATTCGGCGTGCGCGGTTATGTTACTGCCTTGCATGCAGACACCGGCGAACTGGCCTGGCGCTTCTACCTGGTACCCGGTGATCCATCCCTGCCCTTCGAACACCCGGAGATGGAAGTTGCGGCCAAAACCTGGAACGGGGAGTGGTGGAAACTCGGCGGTGGCGGCACTGTGTGGAACTCTATCGTCTACGACCCCGACTTCAATACCGTTTACCTCGGGGTTGGCAACGGCGCGCCGTGGCCCCGGGACATCCGCTCCCCGGGCGGCGGTGATAACTTATTTCTCTCCTCCATTGTTGCCCTCGATCCGGATAGCGGACGCATGAAGTGGTACTACCAGACAACACCGGGGGACAATTGGGATTACACAGCGACCCAGGACATCGTTCTGGCTGACATGGAGGTCGACGGGGTCGCGCGCAAGGTGCTGCTGCAAGCACCTAAAAATGGTTTCTTTTACGTTCTCGATCGTACCGATGGCAAACTGCTGCGCGCGCACCAATACGGCCGGGTGACCTGGGCAACTCACATCGATATGGAAACCGGCAGGCCGGTCGAGAATACCGACGCCTATTATGAAGACAATCCCCAGTGGATCTGGCCAGGCACTGCTGGCGCTCACAACTGGCAAGCGATGTCCTTCGACCAGGACCGCGGGGTTATGTACATCCCGACCCTCGAGTTACCTATGTTCTTTGCCCTTGAGGAGGGCTTCAAAAAGACTGGCATCTTCAAACAGAATCCCATTGGCATGTCGTTAGGTATCGCCATCGGCGAATATCGCGAAAAACTGGCATCCCAAGCCGGCCCCGCACCGGAACAGAAAGCGTTTTTGAACGCTTTTGACCCTCTGACCGGTGAAACACTGTGGAGCGTGCGCAAAGATAACAACTACAACGGCGGTGTGTTGGCGACCGCCGGCGGTGTGGTGTTTCAGGGCGATGGCTCCTGGGGAGGATCCGGCAGCGGCAAACTTTCCGCCTACGACACGAGCGACGGTAGCCTGTTGTGGGCTTACGAGGCGTACGCATCGATTGGCGCACCGCCGATCACATATGAGATTGATGGTGTGCAATACCTGGCCGTCATGGCCTCTCAACATTGGGACTATGATGACGGTGGCAAGTTGCTGGTGTTCAAGCTCGGCGGCACGCTGGCGCTGACCCGGCCCCCACTGCGCGACCACTCCTTCCCTGAATTACCGCCGGTGACCGCACCGAACGAACAACTCGCCCACGGTGAGCAGTTGTATCATCAGGTGTGCGCCAGTTGCCATGGCGCCATCGGCCGTAACATTGCTTCTCCCAGCATTGTCGATCTACGCAGGATGTCCGCGGAAACTCACCAGGCATTCCAGGCTATTGTGCTCGGCGGTGCTCGCCGTGAACTTGGCATGCGTAGCTTCGCCGGGGAACTGCAACTCACAGATGTCGACGCCATTCACCAGTTCGTGCTCTCCAGCGCCCACATCGCGCGGGATGAACAAGCAGACGAACAAAACCAAGGTTAGCCTGCGCTAGAAGCGTATGCCGAAGTTAACCCCATATAGAATCGGGTCGATATCCAGATAGCGGATTTCAGCGTTCAAGAACAGGCTGTCGGTCAGATCGATATCGACGCCCATGAGCTGTATGGACATAGCCAGCTATTTGGGTATGACATTAGAAAGCTTATCACGGGTCATCTCAAAGCTGCAGGCCGCTAAGGTGATCCAGGCGACGCGTGATCACATTGATGTGTTGCAGGCAGAAACCATCAACACCCTGGGTCTACATGTGAAGCTATAGCGTTGTATTTCCACTGACTTCGGTGGAGACTGATACCGAAAATCAACGGGTAGGTTCAACGATGACAGACTACGCCTTCAATTCTGCTACCGAACTCGCAAGCGCTATAAAGTCCAAGCAAGTGAGTGCTCTCGAACTGACCGATATGTACATCCAACGCATTGAAACTTATGACAAAGATGTCAACGCCGTGGTGGTGCACGATTTTGAGCGTGGACGAGAAGCCGCCAAAGCGGCTGATGCAAAACTGGCAAAGAATGAAGACGTTGGCCCCCTGCACGGGGTGCCGATGACCATCAAGGAGGCTTACAACATCGCAGGCCTGCCCACGACTTGGGGCATCCCTGAATTCAAGGACAATATCGCGACGGAAGATTCAGACACCGTCAAACGCCTGAAAGGTGCTGGTGCCCACTTTTTCGGCAAAACTAACGTCCCTCTTAACCTCGCAGACTTCCAGAGTTTCAATGATATTTATGGCACCACCAACAATCCCTGGGCGCTGGACAGGATACCCGGGGGCTCTTCCGGTGGTTCCGCTGCAGCTTTAGCTGCTGGCCTGACCGGCCTGGAGGCCGGCTCGGACATTGGCGGTTCGATAAGAAACCCTGCCCATTTCTGCGGTGTATACGGTCACAAACCAACCTGGGGCATCGTCTCCGATACTGGACATTCACTGCCAGGACAATTTGCCCCGGCAGACATTGCTGTGGTTGGACCTTTGGCACGCAGCGCCGGGGATCTGGCCCTGAGCCTGGATGTCGTCGCTGGTGCCAGCGGCAACAACGCAGCGGGTTGGCAACTGAGCCTGCCTCGACCTGGTGGGCGCAAGCTGTCTGGTCTGAAAGTCGCCTTGTGGCCGTCTGACACCATGGCACCCGTCGCCACCGAAATTTCCGATCGCGTGCAACTGATTGGAGAGACGCTGAGCAAATTAGGTGCCAAAGTTTCCGACACCGCCCGCCCGACGCTCGACTTGAACGAAAGCCATGATGTTTACAACAGTTTGTTATGGGGTGTCATGTCCGCCACCATGCCGGAAGAAGAGAAGCAGGAGCAGCGCGCATTGCGTGACAGTTTTGCGTCAGACGACCAGTCAATTCCTGCATTGTTCGCGCGATATTCTGTCCAGGAACATGGAGAGTGGGCTGCAAATAACAATAAACGGTTTCAATTACGCCAGATCTGGCAGGCATTTTTCGAAGAATGGGATATTTTGATTTGCCCGCAGACCGTCACCACTGCGTTTCCCCATGATCACGGCGACTACCTGGGTCGCACTATGACGGTAGATAACGAATCACAAGACTATTTCCAGCAGGTGTTCTGGGCGGGGCTTATCACCGTTGCCCATCTACCGAGCACAGTGTTTCCCACCGGACCTTCAAAGGAAGGTTTGCCGATTGGCCTGCAAGCCGTTGGCGCAGAGTTTAACGACTACCTCACCATCGATTTCACTCGCCAGATGGCGGAGGAAATTGGCGGCTTTGTCGCACCCCCGGGATACGAATAACCAGGCCAATCAGTCGTGGCAGGCTCACGTGGAAAAACATATATTGTGGGCAACAGGGAATTGCTGGGGAGCATCATGTCGGTAGATATTTCAAACTGGACTCTCACCGGTCTTGTGCAGCGTCAAGCTGAGGCCTACGGTGAGCGCGAGTTCATGTCGTTCGAGCACGGCACCATGCTCACCTTTGCAGCATTGCACCACGACAGCGATCAACTCGCGCGAAATCTAGCCAGTCTGGGGGTCGCTCCCGGTGATCGGGTCATGGTCATGCTGAAGAATCGCATTGAGTTCATGTTGGCCATGGTAGCCATCATGAAACTGGGCGCCATTTTCGTACCGGTCAACACGGAACTGAAAGGCGCATTTCTGCAACACCAGCTACGCAATTCCGAGCCCCGCGCCATCTTTCTCGACCACGATTTGCGCGATGCTTTCGACGCGGTCGAACCAACAGGCGAAACTCTTACTGCCGTAATTTATGTGGCCGGCGAGGTCCCAGATCAGCGCGCGACCGTTTTCGCAGGGGCTCAGGCAATGACCTTTGAAGCGTTGACCGCGCTCACCTCCATCAGGGACGATGTGCTGGTGACCCCGCAACCACAAGACATCGCCTGCATCATGTACACCTCAGGGACGACCGGGCCATCGAAGGGCGTGTTGATGCCTCACGCCCACTGCTATCTGTTTGGTTACGGCATGGCCCAAACCATGGAGATGACGCAGGAGGACTGTCAGTATGTATGCATGCCCTTGTTTCATGCCATGGGCTTGTTGTTACAGGTCCTCAGCTCACTGATCACAGGCTCCAAAGTCTTTTGCATCGAACGCTTCTCTCCGGCGCGCTGGCTCGACGATATACGCACTTGCGGCGCTACGGTGAGCAACGCGCTGGGCGTCATTCCGGAGTTCATCTTTCGCTCGCCGGCTACGGAATTCGACCTGGACAATAAGCTGCGCACGGTCATGGCGGTGCCCATCGCCGCCGAGTGGGGTGAGGCCATGGAACAACGCTTCGGCTTCAAGTTCAAGCAAGGCTACGGCATGACCGAAGTCAACATTACCTGTTATACAAAGCCAGACGATCCTTTATCGCCGGGCATGGCCGGACATATCCTGGATGATTTCTTCGAGGTGCGCATCGTCAACGCACAAACCGACGCAGTTATGCCTCAAGGTGAAATCGGCGAAATCGTCGTGCGTCCCAAAGTGCCTTTTTGTTTTAACCAGGGTTACTACCGTATGCCGGAAATCACTGCTGAGGCGTGGCGCAACTTATGGTTCCACTCCGGTGACGCGGGATATTTTGACGACCAGGGCCGCCTTTTTTATGCGGACCGCATAAAAGACCGCATTCGCCGCCGTGGGGAAAACATCTCCAGTTTCGAGATTGAACAAGTGCTCAACGATCACCCGGATATCCTGGAAAGCGCGGTGGTGGGCATCCGTGTCGAAGACGCCGGGGGCGAGGACGAAGTCAAAGCCTATATCGTCACCGAAGGGGGACAGGAGATTGATAACGTCGCCTTGTTGGACTATTGCGCAGAACACATTCCCCGCTTTGCGGTGCCTCGTTTCATTGAAGCCGTGGAAGCGGTTGGAAAAACCGCTACCGGCAAAATTCAGAAAGAACCCCTGCGACAGGCGGGGGTCACTGAGGCTACTTGGGATCGCGAATCCGTAGGTTATAAAATCGCAAGGCGAGTGTAAGCAGTAGCAGACGAGCGATATCGGTTAGTGATGCGCTCCGGAAGTCTGCCCAAGGGTTTTTTCGGTGTTAGACAGAGAACTAGAACTACTTCCACCAAGCCTGTTGGTCGATTTAACCAACTGTG
>Ga0114950_10000884_pt1 | contig 21810 bp, 24 predicted proteins | sample N075metaG_FD_83503 | JGI IMG/M metagenome (GOLD analysis project Ga0114950, IMG submission 83503) | Deep subsurface microbial communities from Kermadec Trench to uncover new lineages of life (NeLLi) - N075 metaG | ecosystem: Environmental > Aquatic > Marine > Ocean trench > Sediment | place... | reverse complement strand
GAGAACGCTCGGAGACGGCATCTATTGGCTCGTGTTTCTGCTCTTCCTTCCGATCGTTCTCGGAACGCTACAGCTCGGCGGCCTGCTCACGCCGGTGCAAGCGATGATGGATCGCCTGCTGACTTTCGTTCCAAACATTCTCGCAGCAGGACTCATCCTGGCTGCCGGCTGGCTCATCGCCCGCATCGTGCAGCGGATCGTGACGAACCTGCTCGCGGCCGTCGGGGTCGATCGGCTGGGCGAAAAGGTCGGCCTCGGTACGGCGCTCGGGACGCGCAAGCTGTCCGGGCTCGTCGGCCTCGTCGTCTACGTGTTCATTTTGTTCAACGTGATTCTCTCGTCTCTGAACGCGCTCGCGCTCGAGGCGGTGACGCGTCCGGCGAGCGAGATGCTCGGACAAGTGCTCGAGGCGATCCCGAGGCTCTTTGCCGCCAGCGTGCTGCTTGCGCTCGCGTTCTATGTCGGCCGGCTCGTCGCGCAGCTCCTCGTAGGCGTTCTTGCCGGAGCCGGCTTCGATTCGGTCCTCGACAAGCTCGGTCTCGCGATGAGCTCGACCACGAGCTCGGGCAAACGGCCCTCGGATCTCGCGGGCACGGTGCTTCTCACGATCATCATGCTCTTTGCGTCGATCGAGGCTGCTGGCCTGCTCGGCTTCGCGAGCTTGGCGGTGCTTCTCGCGAGCCTGCTCGAGTTCACCGGGCAGCTCGCTCTTGGTCTCATCGTCTTCGCCGTCGGTCTCTTTCTTGCGAACTTCGCAGCGAGTACGATCCGTGCGAGCGGGAATCCGCAAGCCGGGCTCCTCGCGACGGCGGCACGGGTCGCCATTCTCGTGCTCTCGACGGCTATCGCTTTGAGTCAAATGGGTATCGCCAACGACATCATCGAGCTCGCTTTCGGACTCCTGCTAGGCTCGCTCGCGGTCGCGGCGGCCATCGCCTTCGGCCTCGGTGGCCGTGACGTGGCGGCGAAACAAATCGAGGCGTGGCGCGAAGACCTGAAGAGTTAGAATGAGTGCGCCCCGCCTCACGCGGGGCGCACTCAGCATTCAGGATTGAGGCAGCATTCAGGACATCTAACAACATGTTGAGTTGCCGAATCCGGACGCTGAATCGTCCGCATTCGGGCTCCTTCGAAGGAATCAGATGTGAGTGCGAAGCGCGAACAAATGGTCCCGTTCAAAATCCAACACCGCGTGCCTTGGGCGGATGTCGACCTCGCTAAGATTGTCTACTTTCCGCGCTATTTCAGCTATTTTGAGATGGCGGAGATGGAGTGGCATCGTAGTCAGGGACTGTCTTATGAGGACATGCTCGAAGGGCTCGGGATTTGGATGCCTCGCGTGGCGGTGCACTGCAATTATCACGCACCGGCGCGTCTCGCCGAGCTTTTGTCCATCGAGCTCCATCTCGCGCGTCTCGGACGGACGAGTTACACTTTCGGCTACGATGCCTTCCGGTTGCCGGAGAGAACGCATCTCGCGGACGGCCAAGTGACGATCGCGACGGTTCTGCGCGGCACTTTTCGCCCGACGCCCGTCCCCCAAGAGCTCGCGACACGTCTGAAGACCCTTGTCTTGCCCGGGCCGAGCACCCGCAAGAAATGACGCCCGATGCCTTCCGCCAGCGCTTCCCCATCTTCGAGCGCAAAGTCTTCTTGAACAGCTGCTCAAAAGGCGCGCTCTCGCAGGAAGTCGAGAAAGGCTACCGCGACTATCTCGACTCGTGGAGGCACGAGGGCTCGCCATGGGGGGACTGGGTCGACAAGCTAGAAGAGGTCCGGGGGGCCTTTGCGGCTTTCATCGGGGCGGCTGCGGACGAGCTCGCCGTCAGCTATAGCGCTTCGACGGCGACCGCGAGTCTCTTGAGCGCCCTATCGTTCGACGGCGCGCGCAATCGTATCGCGATCGGCGACTTCGAGTTTCCCACGATCGCCCAAAACGCAATCGTCCAGGATCGGCGTGGCGCCGAGATCGTTCACGTGCGCGCCACGAACGATCGTCTCCCGGCCGAAGCTTATGCGCGCGGTCTCGACGAGCGGACGCGTCTTGTTTGCGTCACGCATGTCTGCTACCGAAACGGCTATCGCCAAGACTTGCCGCGGGTCATCGAGTCGGCGCGTGGCGTCGGCGCCTATACACTCGTAGACGACTACCAATCCTCGGCTACGTTCCCGCTCGACGTGAAGGAGCTCGGCTGCGACTTTCTCGTGACTGGCCTTCTCAAATACATGCTCGGCTCCTCCGGGCTCGGCTTTCTCTATGTCCGAAAGGAGCTCATCGAAAAGCTCGAGCCCCTCATGACCGGATGGTTCGGTCAGGAGAAGCCTTTCGACTTCGACATCGAGCGCGCCACCTATCATGCCTCGGCGCGCCGATTCGAGACGGGCACACCTCCTGTGCCCAATCTCTACGCGGGTCTCGCCGGTATACGGCTCGCCGCCGAGGTTGGCCCCGCTGCGGTCTCCACCCATGTCGAGATGCTAGCGTCGCAACTGATGTCCGAAGCGCGCGAGCGGGGATGGTCGTTGCTGACCCCCGACGAGCCTTCGGCGCGCGGACCGCTCGTAGTGCTCGAGTCCGCCGACGCCGACGGGGCGGAAGCTGTGGTTGGAGCGCTCGCCGCTCGCGATATCGTCGTGTCGGCGCGGGACGCGGGCATCCGCGTCAGCTTTCATTATTACAATGTGCAAGAAGACGTCGATGCCTTGATAAAGGCCCTCGACGAGCAAGCCGAGCTTCTCGTGCGTTAAGGATCGGAGGTAGAGATTGGCTTTCGTATTAGGTTCTCGTTCTCTCGAGAAAGTGGGCATCGTCGGCTCGGGTCAGATCGGACCCGATATTGCGCTCCACATGACGAAGGTGCTCGAACCGGACAACGTTGCGGTCGTCGTGGTCGACATCGCGCCCCAGGCCCTCGAGGCGGGCCGGGCCAAGCTCGACAAAAAAGTCGACAAAGGTGTCGAGACGAAAGCGTTCTCGCCCGAGCAGGGTGCTGCGATGAAGTCGAACGTCGTCTTCACCGAAGATTACGAGGCGCTACGGGATGCGGACTTGGTCATCGAGGCCGCGACCGAAGACCTGGATCTCAAAAGGCGTATCTTTGCCCAGGTCGAAAATTTGGCGGCTCAGGGCGCCGTTCTCACCTCGAACTCGTCGCACCTGGAGCCGGAGCGGATCTTCGAGAGCTCGCGCGCCGCCGAGCGCGCCCTCGTCACTCACTATTTTTTTCCCGCGGAGCGCAACCCACTCGTCGAAGTCGTACCCTCGGACAAAACGGATGGCGCCATCGTCGAATGGCTCCTCGCGTTTTATGAAGCCATCGGCAAAGTTCCCATCCGCGTCGCGAGCCGCTACGGCTATGCGATCGATCCTATTTTCGAAGGCCTCTTTCAAGCTGCCGCGCTTGCCGTAGAAGAAGGTCTCGGCTCCGTCAAGGAAGTCGATTGGGTTGCGCGTAAGTGTCTCGGGCTCGGCGTCGGCCCTTTCACCGCGATGAACTTGACGGGCGGAAACCCCATCACGTCTCACGGCCTAGACGTGGCACACGAACGCGTTCATGCATGGTTCAAAACGCCCGCGCTCATGAAGGAAACGATGGCGTCGGGTAAGCCGTGGGAAGTGCCGGCGCGCGGAGAAAAGGTGGACGTCCCCCTCGAGCGTGCCAGGGTGATCGAGGAGCGGATGATTGGGGCATATTTTGGCCTCGTGAACGAAGTTGTCTCGAGCGGCATCACGAACGTTGCCGACCTCGAGATGGGCGTCCAAATCAGCCTCGTCGTGCGACCGCCCTTCGCTTTCATGAACGAGCTAGGGCTCGAGACCGCGCTCGACAAAGTGCGTGCCTATCGCGATGTGCATCCGAATTTCCCCATCGGTGATGCGCTCGTCACGCAGCAAGGCTCGGGCGAGCCCTGGGACATCCCCTACGTTTTGCGACGTGACGAAGACGGGATCGCCGTTTTGACCATCCGTCGCCCCGCGGTCCTGAACGCGCTGAACCAGGATGTCTTCGATCAAATTGGCCGCCACTTCGAAGACGTCGCGGGAGACCAAGCGATACGAGGCGTCGTCTTGACGGGCTTCGGTCGAAAGGCTTTCGTTTCGGGTGCGGACGTGTCCATGCTTGCGCGCATCGCCTCGGCGGAGGAAGGTGAGCGCACCTCTCTCGGATCACAATCCATTCTCTTGGCGATTGAGAACTTCCCAAAGCCCGTCGTCTGCGCCTATAACGGACTCGCTTTCGGTGGTGGCAACGAGCTCGGCATGGCTTGTCACGCCCGCCTCGCTCGCAAAGGTCTTGCCCCCCTCGCGGCGCAACCCGAGCCGAATCTCGGCATCATTCCGGGCGCCGGTGCGACGCAGAGGCTCCCGAGGCTGATAGGGCTCGAGAGCGCCTGGACCCTATTGCGCACCGGCCGCGCTATCTCGGGTGCCGAAGCCCTGAAGCTCGGCTTGATCCGTGAAGAGGTCGAGGGCGATCTTGTCACCGCCGCTGCCGCACTCGCACGCGACGCCGCCGATGGCAAAACGAAGCTCGAGCCGATACAAAAAGACCCCATCGACATGCCCGACGAGCTCCCCGATGTCGATATCGGTCACTTGTCCCGAGCCGTTGACGCGGTGCTCCAAAAAGCGATTCGCGAAGGAACCCAGATGTCCCTCGATGAGGGACTCCGCTTCGAAGCCAAATGCTTCGGCGAAATCTGCGCGCTTCAAGACATGCGCATCGGCGTCGACAACTTCCAAAAAAACGGCCCCCGCAAGAAAGCCACTTTCATTCACCGGTGATCAGCATTCAGCATTCAGCATTCAGGTCCGTGTTTGCTGATGAAACTCTCCAGTTCGAAAAAGAGTGCCGAAACGTCACATCGGCCCCAGATGAGCCTGAAATGCTGATCGCTGATCGCTAAATGCTGCACTAATAACGGAGATCACTTCCGTCCCTCCATCACGTGCTCCCAGGCGTCGTAGATGTCGAGACGGCGCGCTAGACCCTCGATCTCCCGGACCACGTCGGGGTGGATGGGGATGCCGCTCGCGCGACGCTCCTGGTCGATGGCGAACTCGGCCTCTCCGGGGTAGTAGACCCGGGGAGCGCCTTCCGCTTTCGTGCCGGTCAACTCGCGCATCATATCTTTGATGCCGTTGCGGAAGCGCACCCACGGGCCGAATGCCCGAAGCCTGACGACGACGAAGAAGTGCCCGATACCCGCGACCGTGCCATGGCCGCTCGCCGCCACCGCGAGGTGGCGTCCGAAAGCTCCGCCCGAGAGGACACCTGAAAGAATGTCGATCGCGAGGGCGAGCCCGTATCCTTTGTGCGAGCCCGCCTCCGAGCTCGCTCCGAGAGGCAGGAGGGCCATCGCTTCGAGAGCAGCTTTTGGATCTTCCGTGCGATTACCCGACTTGTCGAGCGCGAGCCCTGGCGGGATCGTCTCGCCGCTTCGAACAGCGTCCTCGAGTCGGTGCCGTGATGTAGCGGTCGTCGCCATGTCCAGGACGAACGGCGTCGCGTCTTCGGCGGCAGGGATGGCGATCGCTAACGGGTTCGACCCGAGCATCGGTACTTTGCCGTAGGTCGGCACCATAGCGGGTGCGTCGTTCGAGACGACGATGGCGAGCATTTGCTCTTCGAGGGCCATGCGCGCGTAGTAGCCTGCCATCCCGAAATCGTTGCTGTTTTTTGCCGCGACGGCCGCGACGCCGAAGGTTTTGGCGAGCGACATCGCCAGCTCCATCGAGCGACTCGCCACGATGTGGCCCATGCCGTTATCCCCATCGATGGTAGCGGTGGCTTCCTCTTGGTGACTCACTTGCACATCGGGGTTCGGATTGATGAGCCCTGCACTGAGGCGGGAAGCGAATACAGGAAGGCGAGCCACGCCCTCGCCTTCGACTCCCGCGAGGTCGGCCGCGACGAGAGCGTCGCCGATTTTCGACGCATGCGTCGCCGGGAGCCGCAACCTTTTGAGAGTCTCTCGAACAAAATAATGTAAGCGTCCGTGGCGGACGTATAAGGTCTCGGTCATGATGCGGGTTCCGTTCCGGCTTCTGTCGGCAGGGGATGCTACCACGGCTTCGCGCCGTCTTGGTGTGGGGTTTCTTTTGAACCGTGTAGGGGATTACCCAGGGCTTTGGAATGGGCGGAAGCTCCAAGTGACTCATTTCAAATATCTTATATAGGGCGTCACCCTGGCACTTTGCTTGCAATAGGAAAACGGTGCTTTCGAGTTTTCGAAAGAGGGGCAGATATGAGTACAGAACTCCAGAGCAGCGAGCGCGTCACCGCCGCCGACGCGAATATGTTGATCTTGGCCACGGAAAAGCAAGTATTCGGTTTCGATCTGCTCGAAACCTTCAGAGTCGCGATAGGTCGGCATGATTCGAACGACTTGTCCTTCGATTCGCGGAACGTGTCGAACTATCATGCCGAGATTCTCTGCGAGGCCGACGCACTCGTCCTGCACGACCTCGGGAGCACCAACGGCTCCTACGTCAACGAGGAGCGGGTCAAACGGCGGAAACTCCAGCACGGCGACCGTATCCGCATTGGCAATAACGAGATCACCGTCAAGCTCACGAACGAGGATGCCAAGGACCCGGAGGCGAGCACCCCGAGCGTTCCGACGCATGGGAGCTTCCAGCGCGCCGGTCCCGGGTCGACCGCAAGAGAGCTCCTGTTGAATTTGTGCGCGTCGAAAAATTCCGTGCGCCTCACGCTCACACGGGACCAGAGCGATCCGATCGTCGTTTATGTGCACGATGGACGCATCGTTTTCGCGGAGGCGGGATCGGCCCACGCTGAAAAAGCGCTCTACCGCGTCTTCGAATGGCATCGGGGCGAGTACAAGACGGAGCCGTTTCCCGCTGACGACTCGATCCCTCGTTCGATGACCGTTCCTGTTGAAACCCTCGTCGAGGAAGGTGAGCGGCAAGCTAAAGAGCTCGACGAGCTCATGAGCAAGCTACCACCGCCGGAAGCCGCGCTCAGACTCGGTGAAGGCTGCAAGATGCGCATCTGCGACTTCACTCCATCGGAGCTCGAGGTTTTTCAGGCCGTCATCCGCGCCCAGACGCTCGGCGGAGCCATAGAAAGCTGCGGCATGACCGACTTGCGCGTCATGACACAGGTGCACGCGCTGATCCGCAAGAAAGTGTTCGAGCTCGAAGAAGGCAGCTCGTTGCTGGAGCAAACGAACATCATCACCCGACACTAGAATTCAAAAGGAGTCCCAGTCTCGGGCGATAAGGTTGGCTCACGCTAAACGGTCACCGCTTTCTAGCTTGCCGGCAGCGATCGTTTGACCATGAGCCGGCGCTATTTATCATCAAGGTGTATCCCTAAAAACGACCATTAGCAGAGAAAGCGGGCGGGCGAAATGGATCTAAAGAGCGTCGAGAGCCAGCGGAGCGAGCTACTTCTCTTCGTGATTGCGCTCGTGATGATTTTTCTCGCCACGATCGCCTACGTTTCGTTCCGGCAGGAGCAAGGGCTCCTCGTGCCGGCTTTGACCATCGTCTCGCTCCTCGCCTGTCTTTACATCATCGACAAAGAGCGCCGTCTTCGAAGGCTGCAAAGGCGACTCGTCCGAGAGCTTCTGGAGGAGCAAGACAAATCGGCTTCGCTCGAGGGCCGTTTGAAGGAGCTGACCGCGCTTTATCGCGCGATCAGCACCGTGAACTCGGTGGTGGAGCCTGAGGACACGTTCGATGCCGTGCTGCGCGCCGCGCTCGACCTCGTCGAGGGCAATCGTGGCTCTTTGATGCTATTGGACGGGCTGGACGAGCGTTTGAAAATCGTGTCGGCGCAAGGGCTGCCGCAAGTGATTGTCGTGCAAACGCGGCAAAAACTTGGGCAGGGGGTCGCGGGCTGGGTCGCCGAGAGCCGCAAACCGTTGCTCTTGGTGGGAGACGCTAACGAAGACGACAGGTTCGAGGATCGCTTCCAGATTGAAGAAGAGCTCAAAGTCTCGATTTCGGTGCCGCTCGTGCTGCGGGACGAGGTGTTGGGCGTCCTGAATGTGAGCTTGACTTCAGAAGCCCCGAAAGACTCGTTCTCGGACTACGAGCTGCGCATGGCCGCGATCTTCGCCCAGTATGCGGCTAGTGCCGTCGAGAACGCCCGCCTCCGTCTCGCCGCGTCGATATTGGACTCGGCGGCGATATCGCCGGTCTGACCAATCAGTAGACGACAGCTCCGCCGTCGATATTGATCGCCTGGCCGTTGATCCCGCGCGATGCGTCCGTCGCGAGCATGACGGCGACGGACGCGACCTCTTCCGGCTCCATCAGGCGGTTCTGGGGCGAAAGTTTCGCGAGCCACTTTCTCGCCTCCTCTTCGCTACCCCCCGTTTTCGCGGCGATGTTACGCGCCGCTTCGCTCGCCATATCGGTGTTCACGAAGCCAGGGCAAATCGCGTTCACTGTCACCCCGAGCGTCGCCATCTCGAGCGCGAGCGCGCGGGTGAATCCAATCACGCCATGTTTGCTCGCACAATAGGCGGCGGTGTATCGAAAGCCGACTTTCCCCGCCGTCGACGCGATGTTGATCACGCGGCCCCATTTCTGCGCTACCAGCTCGGGAAGAAACGCGCGGGTAATCTTGAAAACACTCGTCAAATTGATGTCGAGGTGGGACTGCCAGTGCTCGTCGTCCATGTCGAGTACTTTGACGCTCTTGGCGATGCCGGCATTGTTGACGAGAATTTGAATGTCCCCGAGCTTCGCCGTCACTTCCGCGTGCGCCTTCTCGATGGATTCCGAGCTCCCGACATCGATCGCGATCGGAACCGCGCGGCCGCCCGCCCCGTCGATCTCGGCCGCGACTCTTTCCAACGGCTCCATCGAGCGGGCGCCGAGCGCGATAACGGCGCCTTCCTTTGCATAGGCGAGTGCTACCGCGCGGCCAATGCCGCGGCTTGCGCCGGTGATGAAAGCTTTTCGGTCACGAAGTCTCATGTCCCCTATTCTATTGCGGCCACCATCCATAGACGAGGATGACGATGATGGCGGCGGGGATGACCCATCGGATCCAGAAAATCCACAAAGAACCGATGGCCATCGAGCTCCCGCGATTGATCTCGGCGAGCGCCTTGCCGCGTGCGACGAACCACCCGAGTGCTATGAGTGTTAGAGCGGATCCGATCGGCTGCATGGTCGAGCCCCAGATCCGATCGTTCCATTGCAGAAAGTCCGAGCTCGCCATCGAAGGGAGTGCGACGACGAGTTGGATGGGGATCAGAACGGCAAGCGCCTTCCCGCGACTCCAGTTCCAGTAATGCTTGACTCCGTCCACGAGCACTTCCATCGCGGCGATCGCGGAGAGAAAAGCCGCCGTAAAGAGCGCGCCGAAGAAAACGCCCCCAACGACCGCGCCGCCCGGCATCGCGGCGAAAACGCCTGGGAGCGTGATAAACAAAAGGGACGGGCCGCTCGCGGGCTCGACACCCATGGCGAAGACGGCGGGAAGGATCGCGAGCCCACCGAGCATGGCGGCGGTGAGATCACCGAACGCGATCTGGATGGCGGTGCGCGGAATATTCTCGTCGTCTCGGAGATAGCTTCCGTAGAGAAGGAAGAATGTTCCGCCAAGAGACAAGCTGAAGAAGACTTGGCCGAGAGCAGCGAGAACGGTTTGCGCGTTCAGTTTCGAGAAAGTCGGGCAGGAGAAAGAAGCGAATGCCTTCAGCCGCACCGGGAAGGGTGACGGAGCGCGCGATGACGGCGAGAAGTGCGATGAAAACGAGCGGCACCACTATGCGGGAGACCGCCTCGATGCCGCGACGGACGCCAAAATACAAAACGGTGCCCACGCCCGCGAAGGCCGTCGCTGTGACGGAAACGTTCCAGATCGTGATGCCGGTGAGCATCGTCTCGAAAAAGCCTTCGGGGTTTGCCCCCGCCTCGCCGACGAAGGAGGTCTCGAATGCATAAAAGAGGACTTGACCCACGACGAGCGTGTAATACGCGTTCGCCATGAAGACGGTGAAAAAGAGCATCATGCCGATGATGCGGCCTCCCGGCATGCCCGCGGACACGAAGGCTCCCGCCGGTCCTTGACGCGTGAAGCGGCCGAGCGTCCACTCGGCCATGACCGCGGGAATCCCGAGCACAATCCCGAAGAAGATGTACAAGAGGACGAAAGCCGCGCCGCCATAGCTTCCCGCCATGTACGGAAAGCGCCAGACATTCGCCAGCCCCACAGCGACGCCCATGAGCGCCATGACGGAGCCGAATCGAGAGCCGAACGTCTCCCGTTCGCGAGCCATTAGGAATTAGGAAGAGCCTCTAGGCGTGCGTCGGCGGCGGGGCCATCCCTACGAGAAGGACGACGCGTTCGGTCGTCTCGTTCTCGACCCCATGCGGTTCTCCTGCGCGAGCGACCACGGCTTGGCCCGGCCCGGCATTTTCGCTCTCCCCGGCGATATGAAAGCGCGCCTGGCCTTCGAGAACGACATAGATCTTGGACGAGGTGTCGTGGGTGTGGACTTTCTGCTTTTGTCCGGGCTCGAGACAGTAAAGGTCAAGAAATAGCTCGTTGGTCGCGAAAAGATTGATCTTCTGCATTTTTTCGCGCGAAAAATGACAAGCGTCGAATATCGTGCGGATGTCCATGGCAGAGCTTCAGGTCCAAGTCGTGTTCAAGTAATCGCGGGCTTCGAAAGCTTGACCGGTCGTCGTCTCGGATGCGTTCGACGCGAGAAAGACGAAAACTTCCGCGATGTCTCTAGGAGTGGGCAAAGAATTGGGATCTTCGTCTGGATAGGCACCGGCGCGCATTTCCGTGCGGGTCGCACCGGGATTCACGCTGTTGACGCGGATGCCCTCCGCTTCGAGCTCGGCCGCGAGCACTTGGGTGAAGCCTTCGAGGCCGAACTTCGATACCGCATAGACGTTCCAGTTGGCCTTCCCGCGGCGTCCGACGGAGCTGCTGACATTGATGATAGACCCTTCTCCGCGGGCTTGCAGGTGAGGCAAGAGAGGCTTCGTGACATAGAACAAGCTCGAGGTATTCACCTTGAGCACTTCGTCCCAGGTAGCGACGTCGAGCTCGTTGATTTTGGCGCGCTTGCCGAGAATGCTCGCGTTGTTGACGAGGATTGAAAGGTGCTCGAATTTTTCGATGGCACGCGCTACTAGGCGTTCCGCGTCGTCCGGGTCGGCCACGTCCGCGGCGAGATGCGCGACCTCGCCCCGTGAGGCGAGCTCTTCTGCCGTTTCCGTGAGCCGCTCTTCCCCGCGTGCGCATAGAAATACCGAAGCACCTTGCTCGAGATAGGCCTCGGCTATGCCTTTTCCAATCCCTTTGCTCGATCCGGTAATGAGGGCTGCTTTTCCTTCGAGTCTTCCGGTCACGGTGTGGCCATTCTATCCTTTAAAGCCTCACAGGCCGCTAAGGGCCCGCTATTTCCTTTGCTCAATCAATTTCCTGAGCGTGGTCAGCTCTTCGTCGAGTTTTTTTTGCTTGCCCCCGAGAGCGTAGATATAGGCGAAGAGAAGGACCCAGGTCACTGTATAGGCCGCGAAGAGATAACTCATGTGAGCTCGAGCTCCTTGTGGAGGTGGTCTACCTCGCCGGACGTCGCCTCGAGCGCAAGGCGCTTTTCCATGAGCCAGAGATAGAGAAAGGTGAAGGCCAGAAGCGTAACGAGAAAAGCGTGCGTCATCGCGGGCGCGAGCCCAGAATCGTCGCCCCCTCCGATGACGGGCTGCGGGTGTTGCGTGCGGAAGAGCCGGATCGCCATGAAGACGAACGGCACGTTCACGTAGGCGATGATGCTGGTGACGGAAGCCAGATTAGCGCGCTTCGTCTCTTCGGGAACGTAGCGACGGAGCATGAGGATGGCGAAATACATCAGCCAGCAGATGAGTGCCGAGGTGAGCCGCGGATCCCACGTCCAATAGATCCCCCAGATCGGCTTCGCCCAGATGGGTCCCGTCGTGATCCCGATGGTCATGAACAAGACGCCGATCTCCGTTGAAGCGAGGGCGGCAGCATCGAAGCGTCGATCCTTTTTCCAGAGATAGAAAACGGCGCTGAAGAAAGTAACGGTGAGCGCGAGGCCTGCTATCCACCAAGCCGAGATGTGGAAATAGAAGATACGTTGCACGTCACCCATCGTGCGCTCGGTAGGCGCATAGATGAAGATGGCATAGAGCGAGACGCACATCGTCAGAAAACAGACGATCGGGAGAAGTCTCGACACGGCCGTGAGCACGGCTCCGATTATACTATGCGTCCATGGTGTGGCTTCCTTGCAGGGCTTGAAGGGCTCGAAGGCGACGCGGTCCAAGTACCTCCCGGTTGTCTTTTCGTGCCTCGGACATCTCTACATCCATCTTTGCACGGCGTTCTATTTCGTCATCGTGTTGTCGATCGAGGAGGATTGGCAACTTCCTTATCCCGAGCTCCTCGAGCTGTGGACGCTCGGCTCGCTTCTTGTCGGCGTGGCGGCGCTCCCAGCGGGACTCTTGAGCGACCGGATAGGCGCGAGCGCGATGATGGTCTTGTTCTTTGTTGGCCTGGGTGGTGCGTCCATTGCCGCGGGCTTCGCACCGTCGCCGCCCGGACTGTTGGTAGCGCTTGCGGGTCTCGGGTTCTTCGCGGCCATCTATCATCCGGTAGGGATCCCATGGCTTGTTAGGAGCGCTTCGACGAGCCGCGGGAAATTGCTTGGCATCAACGGGGTCTTTGGCGCGCTTGGCTCCGCCCTTGCGGGGCTCGCGGCGGGAGCGCTCATCGAGCTCTCCGGATGGCGAGCCGCGTTCATCGTGCCCGGGATCCTATGTGTCGCGACGGGCGTGGTTCTCTTCGCCTTTTGGGTAACGGGCGGCCTCGGAGAAAACGCGCCCGCCGCAAGCGCCAAAAAGCCAGTCTCAGCTGCCGACTCTCGCCGAGTCTTCCTGATTCTTCTTGTCACGATGTTCACAGGCGGACTCATTTTCCACTGCACCCAGACCTCGCTTCCAAAGCTCTTCGAGCTCCAGAGCGACGGACTCGCGGGAGAGGGTGCTCTAGGCGTCGGGCTTCTGGTCGCGATCGTCTATGGGGTTTCGGGGCTCATGCAGGTGCTCGGCGGTCACCTCGCCGATCGGCTTCCGCTGAAACCGGTCTATGTCGGATCGATTGCGATTCAGATCCCGACCCTGTGGCTCGCTTCTTGGCTCGGGGGCCTCCCGCTCTTGCTCGTCGCGACGACGATGGTTATGGCTGGTGCGAGCGCTCTACCCGCCGAAAACCTTCTTCTCGCGCACTACACTCAGGAGAAGCATCACGGCCTCGTTTTCGGTTTGAAGTTTGCGCTCAGCTTTGGTGCCGCGCCCCTCGCTGTCGGCCTCGTCGCCTACACCACGAGACGAACCGGGGAGCCGTCACTCATTTACGTGTTGCTTGCTTTCGTTGCCCTCGCCTCCTTTCTGTTCGCGATGTTCCTGCCCCGCGAGAACAAGCTTTCCAAGCTTTCCGCCACCCCTTGACAGATCTCGCTCCGCTTCCTAACATGGATTAACGACCTACAAAAGCGGCTTTCACAACCGCTCACCGCAGAACCCTCCACACGACTCGAGCCTAGAACTTGGGCACGGGAAGTCTGTACATGCATCGAAGGTGGTACCGTGAAAGATGAAGGTCTCGTTAGTGGCTGCGTCCTGATCCTCGCTGTAGCGACGGTCTACTTGTTAATGGCCGGCGTCGCGATTGCAATGGCAAGAGACGGCCTCGTTCTCTGGGAAGACGCAAGCGCCGCCGTCGAAGCCATCTCGACCTTCGCCGCCCTGACCGTAGGCGCCGTCGTGATAGCCCACAGCACCACTGGCCACGCCAAGGCCGAAAAAAATAGGCGCTGCGAAAAGACTGAACAAAGCGCAAAAAGCGATCAACATTAAGGAAAGCGTTACGTTTTCTTAACTTCTTAATGTTGATCGCTTTTAAGGCTCAGTGCGTCAAAGGATGTGTTGAGGATTTGGTATTCCTGCCAATCGCGGTGGTCGAAGTGCCACCACTCGAACGCGTAGACGTCGAAGCCTTGGGCTTCCATCTCACGCCTCAGGAGATTGCGGAGCCATCTTTGTCGCGACGTTCCTCCGGGATAGTCGGGGAAGGCGCGCGGGGAGAACTCGTCATAGCCGCTTACGAAGGTCGAGACTTCACCCGTTTTCGTGTCGTAGAGCGTGATGTCTGCAGCCGCGCCGCGGTTGTGGCGCGAGCCGCTCTCGGGATTGGCGACGAAGATTTTCTGTTCTTCGGGAGTTGCGTCGTAGAACATCTTTGTCACATACCAAGGGCGGTAGGCGTCGTGGATCAGGATACCGTAACCCTTTTCGCGAAGGGATTGATGGGCGCGCACGAGCGCTTCAGCCGCCGGACGCTGTAGAAAAGCGCGCGGTTCGTCGTAGAACACGGTCCCCATGAAGTTGTTGGTGCTCGCGTAGCGGATATCGAGCCGGATTGTGGCATCGAGCTCGACGGGCTCGACGAGCTCTGGCTTTCGAAACGCGCCCTCTTCGACGGGCGGCGATGCCGCGAGCGCCGCCTCTCGTAGATTCTCGGTGTTTTTGAGCGGCTCGATGCGAAACGTTTCGCCGTCCACCGCACCGAGCTCCCGACGGTCGAAGCGTATACTCGCCGCGACGACCGATTGCGCATGCCCAGCGGCGTCGCGTTCGAAGACGAGCTCTTCGCCGTGATAGAGCCCGTAATCCGGGAACGCGAAACGATCCGCCGCAATTTCTTCGAGCGGGTAGCTCTCGAACCACTCTATGAGTGCTTCGAGCTTTTCGTTCTTTTCGAAAATGTAGAGAATGTTGTGATCCCAGCCATATTCCCCGATTAGACCTCGAAAGTTCTCGGGAGACTCGGGGGGAATCGTGTCGCGACGCGGCGCAAGATCGGAGAGGCTCACCACCTCGCCAAAAGAGAGAGGGGAATCGACGACGAGCTCGTCGCCTCGGGCGCGCAGCTCGACGCGTCGCGCGCCGCGCTCGACGAACAATCGATCACCTCTCGCCGCGACATCATAGGCATCCGCGATTTCTCCAGCGAGTCCTGGAGATAGCGGTTCGGTGGTCTCGAGCTCTGGAAGCGCCTCGCCGCTTTTCACGGCCAGCATGCCGCGGAGCGCATGTTCCGCGATCCGGCCAACGACAACGTTGGTGAAATCTTTCGAAGCTACGGCGACGACACCGAGCTTCTCGTCCGGAAGAAAGAATAGCTGCGTCGAAAAACCGTAGATGGCGCCGCCATGCCCCAGGCGGCGTCGCCCGTCGAGCTCCGCGATGCGGAATCCGAGCCCGTAGGTCGCGTTCTCGTCGACGTCTAGAAACTGTGGCGCATACATCGACTCCAGCGTTTCCTTTTCGAGGACGCCGCCGCCGCCCCGGAAAAGAGCGCTCATGAAGCCGCCCAGATCGAGCACCGTCGAGTACAAGCTTCCTGCGGGAGCTATCCCCAGCTGGAACGTGGGCGCTTCGAAGCGGCGGCCGTCATAGGTCCACATCTCGCCCTTGGCCAAAGCACCGCGCACGCGTGCGCTCGGCTCGAAGTCCGAATGCGTCATCGCGAACGCGTGGAGAACTTCACTGCGAACGTATTCGGCGAAAGGCGTACCCGTGACGCGTTCGAGCACGTAGCCCACCATCGCGATTCCGGCGTTCGAATATTTCACCCGCGTTGTCGGCTCGTAGACGAGCTTCTGCCCGTTCAAGCTCGCGATCGTCGCCGCAAGAGATGGCTCGCTCGGATCGAAGTAATTTCCGACAGGGGGCTCACGGATGAGCCCCGCGCGGTGCGCCATGAGCTGACGCATCGTGACGGCCGTCTCGAAGGGATTATCGAGCTCGAGCTCGGGAAGGTAATAGGTGACCTCGCGATCGAGATCGATAGCTCCGCGCTCGACGAGCTGCATGACGGCAATATCGGTGAAGAGCTTTGACACCGACCCCACCCGATAGACGGTCTCGGGGCTCGCCGGGACGCGAGCTACCGGGTCTGCGAACCCGAACCCGCGGGCCCAAACAATCTTCTGGTCGTCGACGAGCGCAATCGACAGCGCCGGAATCGCCTTTTGCTCGATCTCGCGCTCGATGACCACCTCGAGCGAAGCGGTGAGCTCCGCAATGTCGGGCGGCGCACCACAGGCCGCGAGCCCGGCAAGCCCGAGAAAAGCAAAGGATCGAAGAATTTGCGACATGTTTCCTCAAGAAGCAATCGATATTAAGAAAAGCGTAATTATTGATCGAGCCTGCGCGCAATGACGAGGGTGTGGTCGTCCTCGTATGGCGTGCCGCACGCGAAGGCGTCCAGGTCCGCGACGATGGCGGCGGCGAGCTCGTCGGCGGATTTGCCTGCATGGACGCGGCAAACGTCTTTGAGTCGTGTCATTTCGTATTCCAGGCCGTCGCAGTTGGTGGCTTCAGTGATGCCGTCGGTGTAGAGGATCAGCGCGTCGCCGGGGTCGAGGTGCAGTTCGTCTTCCGTATAGATCGAGTCGGGAATGAGTCCGAGCGGTGGGCCTGTTGCCCAGAGCTCATCGTTCAACTTTGTTCGTGCTCGAAAGCACTTTGGAGCCCCCCTGCCTTGAATAGACGGACACCTCGGGAGATTTCCCCTTATAATGTCGCGCCACGAGGGACAAAGATGTTTGGTTTACCTTGGAGTACCACGCTTCTCGTCTTCGGATTTCCTCTCATTTGGATTCTCTACACCGTGGGCTTTCTGATCGTGACCCGAGATTGGGGCCGCGAGGAAGAGGAGTCCTCAACCCGAGCGGAGCGCGAGCGTAGCGAGTCGCGAAGCGAGAGCCGTGGGGGTGGGGCCCCGCGGCATAAAGAGGAGTCCTCAACCCGAGCGGAGCGCGAGCGTAGCGAGTCGCGAAGCGAGAGCCGTGGGGGTGGGGCCCCGCGGGATAAAGAGAAGCCCCGATGAACGTAACGGTTCTTGCGTTTCTCGTTCTCTACTACGTCGTCGTTCTCGGCATCGGGTTTTGGGCCATGAGGCGCGGTGCGGGCGGGGGGCTCGAGGGCTACCTCCTGGGTGGCCGCGACGTCGGGCCGCTCGTCACGGCGCTCACGCTTCAGAGCACGTCGATGAGCGGCTACATGTTCTTGGGTGCCGGCTCGTTGGCCTATACCACCGGCTATTGGTCGCTATGGTTCGCGGCCGGGGATATTGGAGGGGGGGTTCTGAACCTTTCCATTATCGGACGCCGGATGCGCAAGCTGTCGCAGATCATGGGCTCGCTCACCGCGATTGAGTATCTCGAGGCCCGATACCCCTCGCCCGCGACGCGCCTCATTGCGGCGAGTGTTTCCGTTTTCGTACTGGCGTTCTATGTGCTCGCGCAGTTCATCGCGGGGGGGAAAGGGATGGAGCTCGTCACCGGGCTTCCCTATGCCTGGGCGCTTCTCATTGCTCTCGCTATCATCATTACCTATACATTTCTCGGCGGTTATCTCGCGGTCGCTTACACGGACTTTTTTCAAAGCATCGTGATGTTGGTCGGCGTCGTTTGGATTCTCGCAGCGGCCCTCAGTCATGTGGGCGGCTTTACCGCCGCCAATCTCGCGCTCGCGGAGATCGACCCGACGCTGCTCTCGATTTGGGGCCGTGATCTGGCGTTTCAAGGTCAATGGGGCCTTGTCGCGGGCGCGGTGCTCGTCTTCTCCGCTGGTTATATGGGTTGGCCGCATGTTGTGACCCGGCACATGGCGATGAAGCGGCCAGAGACGGCGCGACTCGCGGGCGCCTACGCCACGCTCTGGAACCTGCTATTCGTCTCGGCGCCTTACATAGTGGGCCTTCTGGCGATTTTGATCCTTCCCAACCTGGACGACCCGGAGCTCGCCATCTTTCAAGTGGCGGAGGCCCTTCTGCCGGCGGCCGTGACGGGAATCGTGATGGCGGCGATCATGGCCGCGATCATGTCCACGGCGGATTCTTTGCTCTTGCAGACCGGCTCGATCGCGTCGCGGGATCTCTATGAGCGTTTCATCAACCCAAAGGCATCGGAGCAGCAGATGGTCTGGGTGTCGCGTCTCCTCGTGCTCGCCATCGGCGCCATCGGCTACGTCGTGGCGCTTCAGGAGCCGCCCGCCGTCGCTTTCGTCGTCATCTTCGCGACCTCTATTCTCGGAAGCGCCTTTGCGCCGGCTTTCTTCTGCGCTGTGTGGTGGAGAAAAGCCAATACCCCGGGCGCCATCGCGTCGATGGTCAGCGGCACCGTCGTCTCCATCACCTGGGAGCTGGCCGGGCTCGCGGAGCCGACGACTTTGGCGCCCGTGACCGTCGGCCTCTTCGTCTCGAGTATCGCGATCGTCGTCGTGAGCCTCGTCACCCAGAGCTCCTCTCCTGTTCCCGCCCACGTGCTCAGGGCGATGGAGGAGACCACGAGGCTCGGACCCATCCCGAGAGAGATGATGGCGAAGTCGGACTCCGCCCTCCGACCCGAAGCGGAGGAGATCGCGTCGCTCCTCGAAGACAGTGATCAGTGACCCGCCGTGAAGACCGAGCTTCTGGCGATACGGGGAGATTTTACGGCGGAGGCGTGTGAAGCCGTCGTCCGGATGGCGTCGCCGTCGTCGAGCCCGCGGGCCCGCCGTCGTCTGTTCTACCCTTACTTTTGGTTTCATCTGCGTTTCGAGGTGGGCACGTTGCTCGGGAAGAGTGTTCTTCGGGTCGAGTGTCTCGTCGATGCGCGCACCCAGGTGAGCTCGACCTCCGATCCGTTCGAGCTCGATCCGGTCGAAGCGGACGAAGCTGAGATCGTCGCGCCGCGTCTCGAAGTTGCCGAAGCGCTACGGCTTGCTGAGCGCTACGCGTCCTACGTCGTGAAGAGCCGCCGCAAGGCACTCGTCACGCCGAAGAGGGAAGTCCTGGACCAGCGACTCGTTTACAAGCCGTTTTGGATAGTCGATTGCGCCGAGGCTTACACGCTGCTCGTCGACGGGGTCACCGGCGGCTTCCATCCCCTCAATCGATAGACTGTAGTAGTCGCCACTACAGGCATTTCCGGCTCGACAAGCCTCTATTTGTTGCAGAGAAACAGAATGACGTGTTGTTGGCGCTGGCATGAGACGTGCGGTTGGCAATGGGAAGGGAATAGAACAGAGACTCGCTCGGAGCGTTGACAGGGATCGAGCCCATCGCTAAGATCCGGGTTAGGCTCCCGTTCCCAAACCGATATGAAAATAAGTGTGTGGTTCATTCACCCGGCTTCTTGGAAGGTTTTCCGGCCCCTGAAGAGGCGGCGCGGAGACCACTTGGGGCAGGCCTTCGTGGAGACGATGTTGACCACTGCCTTTCTCGTCGCCATCGCCATCGTGATGAACAAGCTTTTCGCCCCAGTCGTGCTCGAAGCCTTCGAGAAGATCTCCGCGAAGCTGTGAGCGTAGGTGTTGGAGACGGGCCTCTGTTTGCAGAAGCACAAGCGGGCCTGGCCGAGACCTTGGGATGGAAAGCTTATCTAACGGATGGAGCCTCCCCATCGGAGCTCGATGAGATCCGCCGCGCCGTCGCCGCCGCCATGCGCCTGGCGCCCGAAGACGCCGACTCGCAGCAGGCAAGAGCCTGGGCCGCCTACCACGACAATCATTTGGTGGAGATGGAGACCGCCATCAAGGAGGCGCTCCGCATCGAGCCCGAAAACGCCGAGAACCATCTCCTCTACGCTCTGTGGTACGGCTTCAACCCCGAGCGTGCCGAAGCCATGGCTGACAAAGCGCTGGAGGACGACCCCGACCTGGTAGCCGCCCATTACGTGAAGGCCCTCGCTCATCGACGCTCTGGGGAGTTGACACAGGCACGAGAGTCCCTCGAGCGCGCCGTGTCCCTCGACCCCAAATTCACCATCGCACGTCTGGAGCTTGCGGACGTGCGAGCAGAGAGCGGTGACGCGGCGGGAGCGCTCGAGGCGTGGCGCGCCGCGGTGGCGGCGGCGCCCGAAAACGTGGATGCGCACTTCTCGCTTGCCCGGGCGCTACGCGGCGCGGGTCACATCGATGCTGCCATCATCGAGTACAGGAAGGTCTTGGAGCTCGATTCCGAGCTATCCGAGGTCTACTACAACTTGGCGGTAGTTTATTTGAGGGAAAAGGAGGAACCTGCACGCGCCGCCCAGAACTTCGCGCGCTTCCTCGAGCTCGACCCCGAGAGCGAGCGGGCCGGGCAAGTCCAAGCTTGGCTCCGCGGCAACGGATACCGGTAGGGAACCTCTGTTCCTTCGCTGAAGACGAAGGCTAATCAGAGGCGCGAAACGGATTCACCACGACCACGCCCTCGTAGCTCTGCCCGTCATTCAGATCTTCTGAGAGAACCTCGTCGCAGCCGAGCGTGCGCGCCGCTTCGATGACCGATGCATCCCAATACGAGATTTGGAAGCGCTCCCGAGTCTCGAGAGCGGCTCGCATGATCGACACCGTGTTCGACTGAACCCGATAACGCAGAAAGGACTCGATCAAGGACGCCGCCTGATCGTGGCTGAGCGCGTCACTCTTCCCGCGACGCGTGGCCTGAACGTAGAACTCCTGGAGTACCTGGACCGACAAGGCGAGGTCGTTTAATTTCAGCAGGCCGATCGCTATTTCGGCTTTGGCCGCTTCGTCAGACGCTTTGCTAATTGCGTACAACAAGACGTTCGTATCAACGAAGCGCATCGCGATCGTGCAACTCGTCGCGACTCAGGCGATCGCGCGCACGGAAGAATTTGATGGTCTTGAGGACTTCGTCCTGGAGCCTCTTTCGACGGTCGAAGTCGGATGCGTCCGAGCCCAAATTCACGAGAAACTCTCGCACGAGTGCGCTGACCGATGTGTCGAGCTCGGCGGCTTTGACGCGCGCTTTCCGATAGATATCCTCTGGAACGGCCACGGTTATATTCTTCACAATAACACAGTAACACAGTAACACAGGATCTAAGACCGTTGGCCGTGGCCTTCCAGAAGACCACGGTGCTCGCCGCCGTCAAGGGTTTCCTCAATGCGCTCGGCGGCTTCGTCGCCCTTGACCCGTTATTGTCTTGATAACGGTTATTCTTGCCGCGGCCCTAAAGTCGTTCGAAGTTCACTGCCCAGCCGCCCTTCGGATCTCGCGTACCAGCGCCTCGGCCTTTTGAACGTCGGCCTGTTAGCGCTCGCGGGGAGCTTCGCGCACGAAACGTTCGAGATAGGGAAGCGCCTCCCGCGGGGCGAGGTCGAAAAGTGCCATGGACAGGTTGTAGAGAGCGTCGAAGTGTTGCGGATCGAGATCGATGGCGGCGCGCTTCCAGGACCCGATGGCCGCGGAAGGATCCCCGCTGCGCGCGTGCACGACGGCGAGGCGATTATGGGCGCTTGCGAGACCGGGACGGAGCTCGATAGCGCGGTCGAGATGCTTTCGAGCCTCATCGAGATCCACGCGCGAGAGGGCGAGCGTTGCGAGGTTGTTGAGAGCTTTACTCATTTGCTTCACGAAGCCAGTATTCGCGGAAGGCCCACAAACGCGGCAGTGATTTTCGGTCTTTCACTCCGCCTTATCGAGCTTCCGCACCCCGCCCCTGATCCCGATGCCATTCGGCGAGCGAAATTGCGGGCCGCAGTGCCAGAAGCGGTGCACCCATCGCCTGCGCCGACTGCAGTGCCTCGGCGAACGCATCGACGGCTTCCAGAGCGTCCGCGCTTCTAGATCTAGTCCGAAGTTCCTAAGTAGAAAAACCGACAACTCGTGTTAATCCAGAGGCATAGGCCGTATAGATCGTACGCGCTTCTGTCTACACGGTGATATCCTTCAGTAGTTCGTAGGCCCTGCGCTGCTTGGAGTCTGGTGTTGTGGTCACGTCAAAGGT
>Ga0114950_10000880_pt1 | contig 21839 bp, 33 predicted proteins | sample N075metaG_FD_83503 | JGI IMG/M metagenome (GOLD analysis project Ga0114950, IMG submission 83503) | Deep subsurface microbial communities from Kermadec Trench to uncover new lineages of life (NeLLi) - N075 metaG | ecosystem: Environmental > Aquatic > Marine > Ocean trench > Sediment | place... | reverse complement strand
GCGTTATTCGCGCCCTGACCATACCTGTTCTGATAGTCTGCCAGGTTACTGATCTCAGTAACGTAAACAGATTGGGAAAAAGTAATCTCGAACTTTTCGTTCAATTTTTTCGTACTACCGTTCTTAGTTGTGATCAATACAACACCATTTCTACCTTGTTGACCGTAAAGTACTGCAGCACTCAGACCTTTTAAAACCTGTATGCTTTCAATATTGTTAGGATCTAAATCGAGGAAACGGCTACTTGTAACCGTACTACCACCTTGAAATCCTGTTTGAATGTTCGTACCCGAATCAAATGGAATACCATCAACAACAAATAAAGGTTGGTTGTCACCGTTGATCGAACTCTTCGAACGTATAAAGAAGTTAGTACCAGAACCGGAAGCACCACTCATCCCTGTGATCTGCACACCGGCTACTTGACCGTTCAATGTTCTGACCAGATCAGATTCCGGTTTGTTCTCGATAGCTTCCGCTTCGATAGTACTTACCGCATAGCCTAAGGCTTTTTTGGATTTTGTTCTACCACCGTAACCTGTTACTACTACCTCACTCAGAGCTTCTGCGTCCGGCGACATCGCAAACGAAATGTTTGTGGTACTCGCTGTGACCGCTCTTTCTACTGTTTGGTAACCAAGGTAACTATAAACGATCGTTTGCCCAACAGTGGGATTGACAGAATAATTTCCGTCAAAATCTGTCTGGGTACCGGTCGTGGTCCCTTTTATAATTACATTCACCCCGATCAATGGCAGATTGTCTTCATCTGATATCGTTCCGGTGACCGTTTTTTCTTGTGCGAACGTGAATTGCACTACAAACGCTAACAAAAGCGTTAAAATTCCACTAAACTTTGTTCTCATGTTATAATTTATTTGAATTAGCCAATGCCAAAAATCACAATAAAAAGTTAATTACACAACTTTTTAAACTTAAACTTTAGTTTTTTTTTAACAATAGGGGTAAGTGGTTATCGGGTTTAACTAAAAGCGAGAGGAAAGACTGATGTGTATTTTAGTATTTGAAAATTTAAAATTTTGCATTGTAGAAACTCCATTTGCGATATTCAATTTAAAAATTCCTGCCTCTGTTTGTAGGCCCAGCCCCAATCCAAAGCTATAAAGCTCTTCGGTTAAGTTCAATGTCTGGTTCTCAAAATATGCCAGATCTATAATGCTGTGGATATAAGTTGTGTTGCCTAAAAGATAACGGTATTCTGTATTTAATACCGAAAATAAAGAAGCATCAATACTGTTCTCACTGAAACCACGAATACTATTTATGCCTCCAAACCTGAAAAGTTCATTGGTAAGATACGTTTCACTGGACAAAACACTGGTATTATTTTCCAAATAGATCGAATTTCGAGCGTTTAAGTTGAATATATGGCTAATGTTTCCATTAATTCTGAACTGTTGTTCTTTCGAATCGCTGGTTTCTCTGTTTCCTATTTCAGAATCCAAACCGATGAATGTCTTTACCGGGAAAAAACTTCTCGCTTGAAGCTTCGTATAAGCAGCACCGATCAAAAGGTATTTCGAATTATAGTCCTTGACGGCAGAGCCTGCAATTATAGCATCCGTTAGATCGCTCGATTCATAGGTTTTGTAGCCAATATAAAAGTTACTCGTCGGATTTACCTGATAACTCACTCTCACTTGTTGGTCGGTGGTGATAAATGTACTATCTCTTTTAAAGATCTTGAGTTCGACACTTATCCCCAAGGGGGATGTAAAAAGATATGGCATGATAGCCCGAACTCTAAAGTTTAGCTGTTCCCTTCCATCTGCCTTATAGTTCACCAATAGTTGTTCGCCATAGTTCAAATTGTTGTTGAGTTCCAGGTTGAGGTAACCATTAAATTCAAGCTTTTGTGTTTCCTCATTTGTGGTAAACCCCAGAATCCCGTCGAAGAGATTGTTGTTTCGCTTTTTCAAATAAAAATAAATGGAGGTTGAATCTTTTCTAAAAAGCGCCTCCGGGGGTTTCACGGTGTTTACGAAGCCTAAATTATTCAATAGATCATTTTGCTCGATCACTTTTTTCTGATTGAATGTGTTGCCTTTTTTGATCCCTGCATAATACCTAAGGTAGGATATGGGAAATTGATCGTATCCTTTTATAACGATATTGTCGATGGTTCGCATCGACCCACCCTTTAAATTTAGATAGGCAGAGAGTGTTTTATTGTCTGTCTTGGTTATGTTGGTCAAATTTAGTTTAGCAAAAGATTTGCCGTCTTCGGTTTTAAATCTGTTCAACGTTTCGAGCGCAACTTCTGTTTGAGAGATAGCCAGAATAAAATAGGTGGCGGTTACGTCAGAAGCGATTAGTTCAAGTTCATTTATACTGAAATCTTCCTGGCTATAATATATCTTGATCACCTTCCAACGATTTCCGAGGAAAAACTGTGCCTGATACACCGAATCATTTTTTCGAATAATAGTTTTCAGTTCACTATCTATGAAACCCAATCGCTCAAATTTGGGTAAAAGAGAATCGACTTCTTTTTCCAAGGAGATGTAATTCTTAAAAATAAGAGTGGTTTGAAGGCTATCGATAAAATCTTCAGAAAGTTGTTTTTCGGCTTTAATTTCGAGCTGTAAATTTTGAGCGTATAGACTTTCAAAAAAACCAGTATATATATAAAGGTATAAAAAGAGATATAAAAAATACTTCAAAATGCCGCTTTTATGGGTTGTAAATCTAACGCAATTGACGCGGTTTTCATATTTCAGTTTTAAATAATTAGAACTCCTCCAAAATAAAATTCGAGTGGTTTGATTAACCAATTTTTATTTCTACCTTTGCACGCCCTATTTAGGGGGAAGTTATATAAATAAATTTAGATTATAAGTATTTTACATGCCAACTATTTCACAATTAGTACGAAAAGGAAGAACCAAAATAACCAAGAAGAGTAAATCGGCTGCTTTGGATTCGTGCCCGCAACGCCGCGGTGTGTGTACACGTGTATATACCACTACGCCCAAAAAACCGAACTCCGCAATGCGTAAAGTTGCGCGTGTTCGTTTGACCAATGGCAAAGAGGTGAACGCATACATCGGTGGTGAAGGACACAATCTTCAAGAGCACTCGATAGTATTGGTTAGAGGTGGACGGGTGAAGGATTTGCCGGGAGTTAGATATCATATCGTTCGTGGAGCTTTGGACACCGCCGGTGTCGAAGGCAGATCACAACGAAGATCTAAGTACGGTACAAAACGCCCAAAGAAGTAATTTTAAACTTATTTAAAACGAAGAAATGAGAAAAAGACAGGCCAAAAAAAGACCACTTTTACCGGATCCGAGGTTTAACGATCAGTTGGTTACACGTTTTGTAAACAACTTGATGTGGGCCGGAAAAAAGTCGGTGGCTTTCAAAGTATTCTATGACGCAATCGACATAGTAGAAGGGAAAAAAACAGATGAAGAAAAAACGGCTTTAGAGACATGGAAAGACGCCTTGTCTAATGTAATGCCTCACGTCGAAGTACGTAGCCGAAGAGTGGGAGGAGCTACTTTCCAAATCCCAATGCAAATACGCCCGGATCGTAAAATCTCAACCGCCATGAAGTGGTTGATCAGCTTCTCAAGAAAACGCAATGAAAAATCCATGGCTCAAAAACTGGCCGGGGAAATTTTAGCAGCTGCTAAAGAAGAAGGTGCTGCGGTTAAAAAGCGTACCGATACACACAAAATGGCCGAAGCCAATAAAGCTTTCTCACATTTTAGATTTTAATAGAAATGCCTAGAGATTTAAGACTTACTAGAAATATAGGTATTGCTGCGCATATCGATGCCGGTAAAACTACTACTACAGAACGTATCCTGTATTATACAGGGGTAAGCCATAAAATTGGTGAGGTTCACGACGGTGCCGCAACGATGGACTGGATGGAGCAAGAGCAGGAAAGAGGTATTACAATTACATCGGCTGCAACTACTTGTACCTGGAACTTCCCTACCGTAAATGGTGCTCCTGCCCCGGACGCACAAGATTATCATTTCAACATTATCGATACTCCCGGTCACGTCGACTTTACTGTAGAAGTGAGCAGATCACTTCGTGTTTTGGACGGATTGGTTTTCTTGTTTAGTGCAGTGGATGGAGTTGAACCACAATCTGAAACCAACTGGAGATTGGCAGATAATTACAAAGTTCCACGTATTGGATTTGTGAATAAAATGGACCGTCAAGGATCTAATTTTATGATGGTTTGTCAACAAGTTAAAGATATGTTGGGGTCAAATGCTGTACCAATTGTAATGAATATTGGTGAAGAAAGTGACTTTAAAGGAATTGTGGATCTTGTTAAGAATCGTGCTGTTATATGGCATGACGAAACATTAGGAGCTACCTTCGATGTTGTCGATATTCCTGAAGAGCTAAAAGCAGAAGCTGCAATTTTACGCGGAAAGCTGATTGAAGAGGTTGCTAGTTATGACGAAAGCCTTTTGGAAAAGTATTTGGAAGATGAAGACTCGATTACCGAAGAGGAAGTGCATGCCGCGCTTCGTGCAGCCGTGATGGATATGTCAATCATCCCGATGATCTGCGGTTCTGCATTTAAAAATAAAGGAGTTCAATTCCTTTTAGATGCTGTATGTCTCTACCTGCCCTCACCAGTTGACAAGGAAGGTGTCATTGGCATAAATCCTTATACAAATAAAGAAGAATTGCGCAAGCCGGATGTAAATGAACCGTTTGCTGCATTGGCTTTTAAGATCGCCACCGATCCTTTCGTAGGTCGTTTGGCATTCTTCCGAGCCTATTCCGGTAGATTGGATGCGGGATCTTATGTTTTAAACAACCGTTCCGGTAAGAAAGAGCGCATCTCGCGCATCTACCAAATGCACTCGAATAAACAAATCCCTGTCGAATTTATCGAAGCCGGAGATATTGGAGCCGCGGTTGGATTTAAAGACATCAAGACGGGTGATACATTGACAGATGTGAAACACCCGATCGTATTAGAAAGCATGGATTTCCCCGATCCGGTAATTGGTATTGCGGTGGAACCTAAAACTAAAGCAGATGTAGATAAATTGGGTATAGCTTTGTCTAAGTTGGCTGAAGAAGATCCAACTTTTCAAGTTCGTACAGATGAAGCTTCAGGACAGACCATTATTTCCGGAATGGGGGAGCTTCACTTAGATATCATTGTGGATCGATTACGACGTGAGTTCAAGGTTGAAGTTAACCAGGGGCAACCACAAGTAGAGTACAAAGAAGCGATTACCAAAGTTGCCAAGCACAGAGAAATTTATAAAAAGCAATCTGGTGGACGTGGTAAATATGGCGATATTGTATTTACGCTCGAACCAGCGGATAAAGGAAAGGAAGGTCTTGATTTTATCAACAATATAAAGGGAGGTAACATCCCCAAGGAGTTTATTCCTTCCGTTGAGAAAGGATTTAAAATGGCTATGGTAAATGGGCCATTGGCAGGATTTGAAGTTGATAGTTTGAAAGTAACTCTTACAGATGGATCGTTCCATCCGGTAGATTCAGATCAACTATCGTTCGAATTGGCTGCCAAACTTGGATTCAAAGCGGCTGCAAAGGTTGCAGGAGCTGTAATTCTAGAGCCAATTATGAAATTGGAGGTATTAACTCCGGAAGAAAATATGGGTGATATTGTAGGTGACTTAAACCGTCGTCGAGGTCATGTAAATGACATGGGCGATCGCGCGGGTGCCAAGGTTATTAAGGCACATGTACCACTTTCTGAAATGTTCGGTTATGTGACTACCTTAAGAACGTTGTCTTCGGGCCGTGCAACATCAACCATGGAATTTTCACATTATGCTGCCACTCCTTCTAGTATTTCAGAAGAAGTGATCGCGGCAGCTAAAGGAACTAACATATAATATTTGAGCAATGAGTCAAAAAATTAGAATTAAATTAAAATCGTACGATCATAATTTAGTGGACAAATCTGCTGAAAAAATCGTTAAGACCGTAAAGAGTACCGGGGCAGTGGTAACGGGACCGATCCCATTACCAACGCACAAAAAGATCTTTACAGTTTTACGTTCACCACATGTAAACAAGAAGAGTAGAGAACAGTTTCAATTAAGCTCATACAAGCGATTACTGGACATCTACAGTTCTTCTTCAAAAACTATTGACGCTTTGATGAAGTTGGAGTTGCCAAGTGGTGTTGAAGTAGAGATCAAGGTATAATGAAACTCGGTTTTCAAAATTGAAAATGAATTGAAAGCCATAGTTGAATATATCCCGGATTTGTTTCGGGATCCAGGTTGAAAAGCCTCCCGCCTTACATGGGAGTTAACATGTCCTTAGCTGCGGGCGAAGGAAAAACGGAAACAAAATAACATTCAGGGTTGAATTTATTTTGACCCTGTTTTAGTTTCTCACCTTGGTGGGAATTGAAATTAATAATAATCAATAAATAATTAAATATGTCTGGGTTAATTGGAAGAAAGATAGGGATGACCAGCATCTTTGACGAGAATGGAAAAAATATGCCGTGTACCGTTATTGAAGTTGGACCCTGTGTTGTTACCCAAGTCAGAACCTTAGAGGTTGACGGGTATGAAGCTCTTCAACTTGGTTTCGATGACAAAAAGACTGCTGTGAAAGCCGCCGAAAGCCATGCTAAAAAAGCAGGAACCGTTGCAAAACGTAAAGTCGCCGAATTCCAAGGATTTGAAGAAGAATATAAATTAGGTGATACCATCACTGTAGAACACTTCATAGAAGGTGAGTACGTGGATGTTTCGGGAACCAGTAAAGGTAAAGGATTCCAGGGGGTGGTAAAGAGACATGGTTTTGCGGGCGTAGGTCAAGCGACTCACGGACAGCATAACCGTTTAAGAGCTCCTGGTTCAATAGGCGCCTCATCGAATCCTTCGAGAGTATTCAAAGGAATGAGAATGGCTGGGCAAATGGGAAATGAGAAAGTGAAAGTACAAAACTTGAGAGTGTTAAAAGTAGTTGCTGAAAAGAACCTGCTTGTTGTGAAGGGCTGTGTGCCCGGACACAAAAACGCTTACGTAATTATTCAGAAATAATGAAGGTAGCGGTATTAGACAAAAACGGAAAAGACACCGGTAGAAAGGCAGACCTTTCTAAAGAGGTGTTTGGAATAGAGCCCAATAATCACGCGGTATATCTTGATGTGAAGCAATACCTTGCGAATCAGCGACAAGGGACGAGCAAAGCAAAAGAGCGTGCGGAGATCAGAGGTAGTACGAGAAAGATCAAAAAACAAAAAGGAACAGGTACAGCTCGTGCCGGAAGTATCAAGTCTGGTGTGTTTAGAGGTGGTGGACGTATATTTGGTCCAAGACCCCAAAATCACTCTTTTAAATTGAACAAAAACCTTAAGCGTTTGGCACGTCGTTCCGCCTTGAGTATGAAAGCAAATGACAAGTCGATAGTTGTGCTTGAGGACTTTACATTCGACGCACCAAAGACGCAAGAATTTACAGGTGTATTGAAGAGCTTAGGACTGGAAAACAAAAAGTGTTTGTTTGTGTTGGGAGAGACAAATAATAATGTATATTTGTCGTCTCGTAATTTGAAAGGTACAGAGGTCATAATGAACTCAGAACTAAGTACTTACAAAATTATGAATGCAAACAGCCTCGTGTTGTTTGAAGGCTCTTTGGAAGGAATTGAACAAAATTTAAGTAAATAGAAACGAGATGGATATCTTAATTAAACCTATTATTACAGAAAAAGCTACGGCTGATGCGGAGGTAAATAACCGATACGGGTTTGTAGTGAACACTAAGGCGAACAAGATAGAGATCAAGAAAGCGGTGGAAGCCGCTTATGGAGTTTCTGTTACTGCAGTTCGAACAATGAATGTCCGCCCGGATAGGAGAACCCGTCAAACAAGATCGGGTATCCAAACTGGTAAAACAAATGCTTATAAAAAGGCAATTGTACAGGTGGCGGAAGGTGATACAATAGATTTTTACGCAAACATCTAAGTGATTAGATACAATTAAAAAGACAAAAATGTCTGTAAGAAAATTAAAACCAATCACCCCAGGACAGCGTTTTAGAGTTGTAAATGGATTTGACGCCATTACGACTGATAAGCCGGAGAAGAGTTTACTCGTTCCGAATAAACGTTCTGGTGGTAGAAACAGTCAAGGAAAAATGACCATGCGCTATATAGGTGGTGGTCATAAAAGACGTTATCGAATTATCGATTTCAAACGTGACAAGCACGGAATACCGGCTACTGTTGCATCTATAGAATACGATCCAAACCGTACCGCGTTTATCGCATTGCTCAATTACCAGGATGGTGAGAAGCGTTATGTGATCGCTCAAAACGGCCTTCAAGTTGGTCAAAATATCGTTTCAGGAGAGAAAGTCGCTCCGGAAATCGGTAACTCGATGCCCTTGTCAGGCATTCCATTAGGTACTATTATTTCTTGTATAGAATTACATCCGGGACAAGGTGCTGTTATGGCACGTAGTGCCGGTGCTTTTGCTCAGTTAATGGCAAGAGAAGCTAAGTATGCTACCGTGAAATTACCTTCCGGGGAAACCCGATTGATCCTGGTTACATGTATGGCTACGATTGGAGCGATATCAAACAGTGACCATCAATTATTGGTTTCCGGAAAAGCCGGTAGATCGAGATGGTTAGGTAGAAGACCACGAACAAGACCTGTGGTGATGAATCCTGTTGATCACCCAATGGGTGGTGGTGAAGGAAAATCTTCCGGAGGTCACCCACGTTCAAGAAAAGGTATTCCTGCGAAAGGATATAGAACCCGTTCCAAAACAAAAGCTAGTAACAAATACATAATCGAACGTAGAAATAATTAAACTATGGCAAGATCATTAAAAAAAGGACCTTACGTTCATTTTAAGTTAGAGAAAAAAGTTCAGCAAAACGTTGAATCTAAAAAGAAGACGGTCATCAAAACCTGGTCACGTGCTTCTATGATCACTCCAGACTTTGTTGGGCAAACTATTGCGGTACATAATGGCCGTCAATTTGTTCCTGTATATATAACAGAGAATATGGTGGGGCATAAATTAGGAGAATTTTCACCTACGAGATCATTCCGTGGTCATGCCGGCGCAAAAAACAGAGGAAAAAAATAATAAGCCATGGGAGTTCGTAAAAGAGAAAGAGCAGAGAAAATCAAAGAAGCGAAGAAATCACAGTACTTCGCTAAGTTGAATAATTGCCCGACATCACCACGAAAGATGCGTTTGGTTGCGGATCAGTTGCGCGGTGAGAAAATTGACAAGGCGCTTAATATTTTGAGATTCAGTCCAAAAGAGGCTTCGATCCGTTTGGAGAAATTATTGTTATCGGCGATCGCCAATTGGCAAGCGAAGAACGAGGAAGCTTCGGTGGAGGATGCAGATCTTTTTATAAAAGAAATTCGCGTGGATAGTGGTACAATGTTGAAAAGACTTCGTACTGCTCCCCAAGGACGCGCACATAGAATTAGAAAACGTTCCAACCACGTAACACTGGTTTTGGGAGCTCATGATAACACACAAAGCTAAATTTAAATGGGACAGAAGACAAATCCAATCGGGAATCGCCTGGGTATCATTCGAGGATGGGAATCCAACTGGTACGGAGGTAACGACTACGGTGACAAATTAGCCGAAGACGACAAGATTAGAAAATATATTCACGCTCGTTTAAGTAAAGCCAGTGTGTCAAGAGTAATCATCGAGCGTACGCTTAAACTTGTAACCGTTACTATCACAACGGCTCGCCCGGGAATCATTATTGGTAAGGGTGGACAAGAGGTAGACAAGTTAAAAGAAGAGCTCAAAAAGATTACAGATAAAGAAGTACAGATAAATATCCACGAGATCAAAAGACCTGAGCTCGATGCACATTTAGTAGGTGCCAGTGTTGCAAGACAAATCGAGAATCGTATTTCATACCGTCGTGCAATCAAAATGGCAATCGCTGCTGCTATGCGTATGAATGCTGAGGGAATTAAAATTCAGATCTCAGGACGTTTAAACGGCGCCGAAATGGCACGAAATGAATCCTACAAGGATGGTCGTATTCCTTTATCAACTTTTAGAGCCGATATTGATTATGCTTTAGTTGAGGCACACACTACTTATGGTAGACTAGGTGTTAAAGTATGGATTATGAAAGGTGAAGTATATGGTAAAAGAGAGCTTTCTCCATTGATTGGGTTATCCAAAAAAGGTGGAAAAGGCGGTTCTGGTCGAGGTGGTAACAAATCACGTCGTAACAGAAAGTAATTTTTTAAACAGATAAGAAAATGTTACAACCGAAAAGAACAAAATACCGTAAAATGCAAAAAGGCCGTATGAAGGGTAATGCAGGTCGTGGGAACCGGCTATTCTACGGGACTTTTGGTATTAAGTCATTGGACTCTAATTTCTTGACAGCACGTCAGATAGAAGCTGCACGTATCGCGGCTACACGTTATATGAAAAGAGAAGGCTCACTGTGGATCATGATATTTCCGGATAAACCTATTACAAAGAAACCTCTAGAGGTACGTATGGGTAAAGGTAAAGGTGCGGTTGAGTATTATGTGGCCGTTGTAAAACCGGGAAGAGTATTGTTTGAAGTATCCGGAGTGTCTTTGGAAATTGGTAAGGAAGCCTTACGTCTTGCAGCACAGAAACTTCCTGTTAAAACGAAGTTCATAATTTCCAGGGAATATCAAGCTTAATTTTTATTGAAATTGTCAAAATGAAACAATCAGAAATTAACGAAGCATCAACAGCAGAGTTGCAGGAGCAAATCACCGAAGTAAAAAAGGCTTACTCCGATTTAAAAATAGCGCATGCTATATCACCATTGGAGAATCCAATTCAATTAAAAGGTATAAGAAGATCTATTGCTAGAATTGCGACAGAATTAACTAAAAGAGAAGTGCTATAACTGCGTAAAGCTGAAAGATGGAAGATAAAAGAAATTTAAGAAAAGAACGTATAGGTGTAGTTACCAGTAACAAAATGGAGAAATCCATTGTAGTTGCTGAAGTGAAGAAAGTGAAGCACCCTATGTACGGAAAGTTCGTTTTAAAGACGAAAAAATACGTGGCACACGACGAACAAAATGACTGCAATGAAGGCGATACCGTTAAGATCATGGAGACACGGCCTATGAGTAAAACCAAGTGTTGGAGATTAGTAGAAATAATTGAAAGAGCGAAGTAATCATGGTACAACAAGAATCAAGACTAAAAGTAGCAGACAACACCGGGGCCAAGGAAGTACTTACGATCCGTGTGTTGGGAGGTACAAAAAAACGGTATGCTTCTATCGGTGACAAAATTGTGGTTACCGTAAAAGAAGCTACGCCTAACAGTATTATTAAAAAAGGTACTGTATCTACAGCAGTTGTAGTGCGTACTGTGAAAGAAGTTAGAAGACCGGACGGCTCTTATATTCGTTTCGACGACAATGCCTGCGTCCTTTTAGGGCCACAAGGAGAAATGGTGGGGACACGTGTATTTGGACCTGTGGCGAGAGAACTTCGTGACAAGCAATTTATGAAAATAGTATCATTAGCACCGGAGGTGCTTTAATACGAATATCAAGATGGGAAAGCTTAAAATAAAATCAGGTGATAAAGTAATAGTGATCGCTGGAGACCACAAAGGAATCGAAGGCAATGTGTTGCGTATGTTACTTGATAAAAACAAAGCAATAGTAGAAGGAGTAAACATGGTAAAGAAACACGAGAAGCCAAGTGCGGCCAATCCTCAAGGTGGAATTACCGAGAAAGAAGCTCCTATTCATATTTCAAATCTTTCATTGCTGGATCCTAAATCCGGTGAAGCCACCAGAGTAGGATATAGAATGGAAGATGGTAAAAAAGTAAGATTTGCTAAAAAATCGAATCAAGTATTATAGTTATGGGATATACACCTAGACTTAAGGATGAATACAAGAGTAGAATAATTAAGGCTCTTAAAGATGAGTTTGGTTACAAAAATGTAATGCAAGTGCCAAAACTAGAGACCATCGTATTGTCTCGCGGGGTTGGAAATGCAGTAGCCGACAAAAAACTTATTGAGTATGCTGTTGACGAATTGACAAACATCACCGGGCAGAGAGCTGTAGCGACGATCTCCAAGAAAGACGTTGCAAATTTTAAGCTTCGGAAAGGAATGCCTATTGGTACCAGGGTTACGTTACGTGGAGAGCGTATGTATGAGTTTTTAGATAGACTGGTCACATCTGCGTTACCACGGGTACGGGATTTTGGTGGAATTAAAGCGTCCGGTTTTGACGGTAGAGGGAACTACTCTTTAGGTATTACAGAGCAGATTATCTTTCCTGAAATCGATATCGATAAGATAAAATCGATCGATGGATTGAACATCACCCTTGTAACTTCTGCTGCTACAGATAAGGAAGCTAAATCATTACTAACCGAATTAGGAATGCCTTTTAAAAATAACTAAGAGATGGCTAAAGAATCAATGAAAGCCCGAGAGGTTAAAAGAGCAAAAATGGTAGCAAAGTATGCTGAAAGACGTAAAGCTTTGAAAGAAGCCGGTGACTATGAAGCATTGCAAAAATTACCGAGAAATGCCTCTCCCGTTCGTATGCACAATCGTTGCAAACTAACGGGTAGACCCAAAGGGTATATGAGACAATTTGGTATTTCGCGTATTATGTTCCGCGAAATGGCTAACAAAGGTTTGATCCCGGGTGTTAGAAAAGCTAGTTGGTAATTTAAATTAAAGGAAGAAAGATGACTACAGATCCAATCGCAGATTTTCTAACCAGAGTTAGAAATGCAGTTAAGGCCGGACACCGTGTTGTTGAGGTGCCTGCTTCAAACTTAAAAAAGGAAATTACAAAGATCTTGTTTGATCAAGGATATATTCTAAGCTACAAGTTCGAGGACGAAAAAGGAATTCAAGGTACTATTAAGATCGCTTTAAAATACGACAAGCTTACTAAAGATCCTGTAATTAAAAGAATTCAAAGAATTAGTAAACCAGGTTTACGTAAATATTCAGGATCTTCAGATATGCCACGTATATTGAACGGTTTGGGCATTGCAATTGTTTCAACTTCGGCAGGAGTGATGACAGGAAAACAAGCAAAGGCACAAAATATTGGTGGAGAAGTACTTTGTTACGTATACTAATTTAATAAAGACCAGAAATGTCAAGAATAGGAAATAGCCCGATAAAAATTCCTGAAGGAGTGACCGTTGAAGTAAAAGACAACGTAGTTACCGTAAAAGGAAAATTAGGCGAGTTAACGCAGAAAATAACTGACGTTAGCGTAAATGTGGAAGAAGGAAACCTGAGTGTTGAGCGTCCTTCAGATGCAAAAGATCATAGAGCAAAACACGGTTTATATCGTGCATTGATCAACAATATGGTTGAAGGTGTAACCAAAGGATGGACCAAAGAACTAGAGTTGGTTGGGGTTGGGTACCGGGCCAGGAACCAAGGTCAAAAATTGGATTTGGCAGTTGGTTTTTCACATAATATTGTGTTAAACATCGCACCGGAAGTAACGGTGGAGACTATTAGTGAAAAAGGAAAGAATCCTATTATTAAATTAACTTCTATCGACAAACAATTGATTGGACAGGTAGCGGCTAAGATCCGCGCCTTCCGTAAGCCGGAACCTTACAAAGGAAAAGGCATCAAGTTTGTAGGAGAACGTATAAGAAGAAAAGCAGGTAAATCTGCATAAGAAATTAAGTTATGGCATTATCTAAAAACGAGAGAAGAGAACGCATTCGTTTCAGAATTAGAAAATTGGTTTCGGGAACAGTAGATCGTCCGCGTTTGGCAGTTTTCAGAAGTAATAAAGAAATTTATGCGCAACTAATTGACGACGTGAACGGGAAGACCATTACCGCCGCATCTTCAAGAGATAAAGATATTGATGCTTCAAAAGTAAATAAGACGGAGGCAGCGAAATTAGTTGGTAAGGCAATTGCTGAAAAAGCAACCAAAGCCGGAGTTGAGAGTATCACTTTTGACAGAGGCGGTTACCTTTATCACGGAAGAGTTAAATCATTAGCTGAAGGTGCTCGCGAGGGCGGTTTAAAATTCTAAGTATATGTATCAAGATTATAAAAACGTAGAAACTGTAAAACCCAGTGGTCTGGAATTAAAGGACCGTTTGGTAGGCGTACAGCGTGTGACCAAAGTGACCAAAGGGGGAAGAGCTTTCGGATTTTCAGCTATTGTTGTTGTCGGTGATGAAGATGGTGTAGTAGGACAAGGTCTTGGAAAATCTAAGGATGTAGCCAGTGCTATTGCCAAGGGAATTGAAGATGCCAAGAAAAACCTGGTTCGTATTCCATTAAACAAGGTTACACTTCCCCACGAACAAAAAGGAAAATATGGTGGGGCCAGAGTAACTCTGTTACCGGCTGCACCCGGTACCGGAGTAATTGCTGGTGGTGCTGTACGTGCGGTATTGGAAGCGGTTGGAATTCACGATGTATTGTCAAAATCTCAAGGCTCATCAAACCCGCATAATGTAGTAAAGGCAACGTTTGATGCGCTATTACAATTGCGCAGTGCGCAAACTGTGGCTAAGCAAAGGGGCATTTCACTTGAGAAATTGTTTAAAGGATAAAATGCAATAAGAAGATGGCAAAAATTAAAGTAAAAAAGATAAAGAGTGCCATCAACCGCACTCAAAGACAAAAGAGAACACTCGAAGCACTAGGCCTTAAGAAGATTGGTCAAGTGGTAGAGCATGATAATACGCCAAACATTCTTGGTATGATAAAAAAAGTTAATCACCTAGTTTCAGTAGAAACTAAATAAGATATTCACAATGGATTTAAGTAGCTTAAAACCAGCTGAAGGTTCAGTAAAAAACAAAGGTAAGCGTGTAGGTCGTGGACAGGGTTCCGGAAAAGGTGGTACTTCCAGACGTGGTCACAAAGGGGCTAAGTCACGTTCAGGATATGCTAAGAAATTAGGATTCGAGGGTGGACAAATGCCATTACAACGTCGTGTTCCTAAGTTTGGTTTCACTAACATTAATCGCAAAGATTACCAGGGAGTGAACCTGGATACACTTCAAGCACTTGTAGACGATAAGAAAATAAAGGGTTCGATAAACTTCGACACTTTAGTGGATCTGAGATTGGCCCGTAAGAATGAAATGGTCAAGATTTTAGGAAGAGGAGAGTTAAAGGCGAAGTTAAAAGTATCTGCGCATAAATTCACAGCGACTGCAAAAGCGGCGATTGAAGCCGCCGGAGGTGAAGCTGTAGAATTGTAATTTTTTTGATAGTATGAAATTTATTGATACCATAAAAAATATTTTAAAAATTGAAGAACTGCGTAACCGTATCATGGTGACATTGGGTCTTTTATTGGTGTACCGTTTTGGTGCACAAGTAGTTTTGCCGGGAGTCGATGCTTCAAAGCTTTCGGCATTTGCCGGTAATTTTGACGCCGGAGGAATTGGAGGCTTGTTAAATGCCTTTACAGGAGGGGCTTTTGCCAATGCTTCTGTATTTGCCTTGGGGATTATGCCCTATATTTCGGCTTCTATTGTGGTACAATTGATGCAGATCGCAGTTCCATACCTTCAGAAATTACAAAAGGAAGGAGAAAGTGGTAGAAAGAAGATCACTCAGATTACTCGCTGGTTGACCATTGGTATTTGTTTGGTACAAGCACCAAGTTATATAGCCGGTATGCAGTTTTTGGGTGTTCCCCCAGACGCATTTATTCTTGGATTAACACCAACCTTCTATGTTTCTTCTATCATCATATTGGTCACAGGAACTATTTTCGCGATGTGGCTGGGTGAGAAGATCACCGATAAAGGTGTAGGTAATGGTATCTCGATCTTAATTATGGTAGGTATCATTGCAACATTACCTCAATCTTTCGCTCAGGAATTCGCTTCCAGAGTATTAGAGTCTAATGGAGGGCTGATCATGATCCTTATCGAATTGTTGATCTGGTTTGTTATCATTCTCGCATCCATAATGCTGGTATTGGCTGTGCGTAAAATACCTGTTCAATACGCCCGGAGAACCGCCAGTGGAGGTTATGAAAAAAATATATTTGGGGCAAGACAATTTATCCCGCTGAAGTTAAATGCCTCCGGAGTAATGCCTATCATCTTTGCACAAGCCTTGATGTTTGTTCCTTCGGCTGTCGCTGGATTATCCGAGGCAGATTGGGCGCAGTCTGTGCTGGCCAATTTTAGTGACATCTTTGGATTGTGGTACAATATAGTATTTGCGACATTGATCATCATCTTTACCTATTTCTATACTGCGATTACGGTACCTACCAATAAAATGGCGGACGACCTAAAACGGAGTGGAGGATTTATTCCGGGTATTAAACCGGGAACAGACACCGCGGAATTTCTGGATAGAGTTATGTCACAAATCACATTACCGGGATCGGTTTTCTTAGCACTAATTGCAATTTTTCCTGCATTTGTTGTTAAGCTAATGGGTATTCAACAAGGATGGGCATTGTTTTACGGTGGCACCTCACTATTGATTTTGGTAGGTGTGGCTATCGATACAATGCAACAAATTAATTCCTACCTGTTAAATCGTCATTACGATGGTTTGATGAAGAGTGGAAAAAACAGAAAAGCAGTAGCATAATTATGGCAAAACAACCGGCAATAGAACAAGATGGAACCATTGTAGAAGCATTATCGAATGCTATGTTTCGTGTGGAGTTAGAGAATGCTCATATAGTTACGGCACACATTTCGGGAAAGATGCGAATGCATTACATTAAATTGTTGCCTGGAGATAAAGTAAAATTAGAAATGAGTCCTTACGATTTAACGAAGGCTCGTATAACATATAGATACTAAGGACGAGTATTTCGTTCACATCTAAAAAAAAGAACAGATGAAAGTTAGAGCATCCGTTAAAAAAAGAAGTGCCGACTGCAAGATCGTTCGCAGGAAAGGCACATTGTATGTAATTAACAAAAAGAACCCCAGGTTCAAACAAAGACAAGGATAAGTTATGGCAAGAATCGCAGGTGTAGATATCCCAAAGCAAAAAAGGGGTGTAGTCGCGTTAACGTATATCTTCGGAATAGGCAGTAGCCGTGCAAAGGATATATTGGAGAAAGCCGGAATTGATGAAGACAAAAAAGTGAGCGAATGGAACGATGATGAGATCGGGAAAATTCGTAAGGAAGTTGGCTCTTTCAAGATCGAGGGTGAATTACGTAGCGAAGTACAATTAAGCATAAAACGCTTAATGGATATTGGTTGTTATCGAGGAATTCGTCATAGGATAGGTCTTCCATTAAGAGGACAACGTACGAAGAACAACTCGAGAACCAGAAAAGGAAAACGTAAAACTGTTGCTAACAAAAAGAAAGCAACTAAATAATTAATAGACGTTGGTCATTAGTACTTAGACGTTAGACGGAATAAAATTATAGTTCATTTTCAGAATTCTAACGACAAGCAACTAACAACTAAACATTTAAAAATATGGCAAAGTCTAGTGCAAAAAAACGCAAGGTAAATGTTGAAGCAACCGGTGAAGCACATATCACCGCTTCCTTTAACAATATTATCATTTCGTTAACCAATAAGAACGGAGATGTTATCTCTTGGTCTTCAGCCGGTAAAATGGGATTTAGAGGATCTAAGAAAAATACTCCTTATGCTGCTCAGCTGGCTTCTGAGGATGCTGCGGCTGTGGCTCAGGAAGCAGGCCTGCGCAAAGTTAAGGTTTACGTTAAGGGACCAGGAAATGGCAGAGAGTCTGCCATCCGTTCTATCCATAATGCAGGAATTGAAGTGACCGAGATCATCGATGTTACTCCGATGCCACATAACGGATGTCGTCCGCCAAAAAGAAGAAGAGTATAATTATTAATTAGTATAAACCTGAAGGACAAAGAAAACTAGAGGATGACCTTAATTTAGATTTCCCTTCAAAATTAAATTTTAAAATGGCAAGATATACTGGTCCAAAAACAAAAATTGCGCGAAAGTTCGGCGAGGCTATTTTTGGAGAAGACAAATCTTTTGAAAAAAGAAATTACCCTCCGGGACAACACGGAAATAACCGTAGGAGAGGTAAAAAATCTGAATACGCTATCCAATTGGCCGAAAAGCAAAAAGCGAAATACACTTACGGAATATTGGAGCGTCAGTTTAGAAATATGTTTAAAAAGGCGACTGCGTCAACTGGAATTACTGGGGAAGTATTACTTCAGTTGTGCGAGTCACGTTTGGATAATGTAGTATACCGAATGGGAATTGCTCCAAGCCGTAGCGCTGGAAGACAATTGGTGTCTCATCGTCATATCACCGTAAACGGTGAAAAAGTAAACATTCCGTCCTACCAGTTAAAAGCCGGAGACGTAGTTGCTGTTAGAGAGAAATCAAAATCTTTGGAAGCTATCGAAAGATCGCTAGAAAACACTGATCATGTGTATGAATGGATCACATGGAACGCTGAGAAGAAAGAAGGAACTTTTGTTTCTGTTCCTCAGCGATTGCAGATTCCTGAAAACATCAATGAGCAGTTTATCGTCGAATTATATTCAAAATAATCTAAAACCACACGAGTCAAATTATGGCAGTATTTATTTTTCAAAAGCCTGATAAAGTTATCATGATTAATTCAACCGATTACGAAGGGAAATTCGAATTTCGACCCCTGGAACCCGGTTATGGATTAACGGTAGGTAACGCATTAAGACGAGTTTTACTTTCCTCGTTAGAAGGATTTGCAATTACTTCGGTACGAATCGAAGGAGTAGATCATGAGTTTTCGACGATTGCAGGTGTAGTGGAAGATGTAACGGAAATTATTTTAAATCTGAAGCAAGTTCGCTTTAAGAGACAAATAGATGAAATAGATAATGAAACCGTAACCATTTCGGTTTCCGGTCAAGAACAGCTTACGGCCGGTGATTTCCAGAAATTCATTTCTGGATTTCAAGTATTGAACCCGGGATTAGTGATTTGTAATATGGATCCCAAGGTTAACCTGAACTTCGAGATCACGATTGAGAAAGGAAGAGGGTATGTTCCTGCAGAGGAAAATAAAAAGGCGAATGCGCCTTTAGGGACCATCTTTACAGATTCTATCTATACACCGATCAAGAACGTAAAATATAGCGTTGAGAACTTTCGTGTTGAGCAAAAAACCGATTATGAAAAATTGGTTTTCGAAATCGTCACCGATGGGTCTATTAACCCTAAAGACGCTTTGACAGAAGCAGCCAAAACACTTATTCATCACTTTATGTTGTTCAGTGATGAGCGTATCACTTTGGAAGCAGACGAAATTGCGCAAACTGAAACTTATGATGAAGAATCACTTCATATGAGACAATTGTTGAAAACCAAGTTGATCGACCTGGATCTTTCAGTACGTGCGTTGAATTGCTTAAAAGCAGCCGAAGTTGATACCTTAGGCGATTTGGTTTCTTATAATAAGAACGATTTGATGAAGTTCAGAAATTTCGGTAAGAAGTCATTGACCGAATTGGAAGAGTTGGTGAATGTGAAAGGATTGAATTTCGGTATGGATCTTTCAAAATATAAATTGGATAAAGAATAATTATAGAAATAAGATTTGAGACAGAAGATGAGAGACTAACCGTGAATTTGGATGTCTTTCGTCGAGAACGGAGAGAAATTTAAAATCTCATATCTCATAATATCATATCTAACCTCTAAGTAAAAATGAGACACGGAAAAAAGATAAATCATTTGGGAAGAAAAACAGCCCATAGAAGGTCGATGCTGGCGAATATGGCTTGTTCCCTGATTGAACATAAGCGGATAAACACAACAGTTGCGAAAGCAAAAGCACTTAAGCGGTTTGTGGAGCCTTTGGTTACAAAGTCAAAAGAAGACACTACCCACAATCGTCGTATTGTATTTAGTAGACTTCGTCAAAAAGACGCGGTAACTGAATTGTTTAGAGAAGTTGCTGTAAAAGTGGGAGATCGTCCCGGAGGATATACTCGTATCATCAAATTGGGTAATCGATTGGGAGATAACGCAGATATGGCAATGATCGAATTGGTTGACTACAACGAGTTGTACAATGCTGGCAAACCGAAGAAGCAAAAATCTACACGTAGAAGTCGTCGTGGAGGCGGTGCAGCAGCTGTTGATCCTGCTAGCGATACGAAGGCAAATAAGGAAGAAGAATAAATGAACATTCATATGTAAACAACTAAGGGACGAGCTTTTGAAGATTGTCCCTTTTTTTATACTATTTTTGCAAGACTCGAAGAGACCTGCTTTTAGGTGAATCGGGCATAATTGAGAAAAAATGTCCTGATTGGAAAATAGTAAGCGAAGCTTATCGAGATCTGTTTGACTATGAAATACAAAACACGGAAAAAAGCCCTTATTTTATTAGCGGATGGAACTATTTTCCACGGTAAGACAGTAGGAGATAAAGAAGGTTCTGCCTTTGGGGAAGTTTGCTTCAATACCGGAATGACAGGCTATCAGGAGATCTTTACAGATCCTTCCTACTTTGGTCAATTAATGGTGGCCACCAACGCACACATTGGAAATTACGGGACTAATGCTGATGAAGTTGAATCGGATGGTGTGAAGATCGCCGGATTAGTATGTCGCAACTTCAATTACCATCATTCGCGTCCGGGCGCAGATGCTTCCCTGGAAGATTTCTTAGACAAAAACGATCTGTTGGCCATAAGCGACGTGGACACACGTGCACTTGTGAATTACATACGTGACAATGGAGCGATGAATGCCGTAATTTCTACGGAAACAGAGAATATAAAAGGTCTTAAAAAACAACTGGAAGCTGTTCCGGATATGAACGGATTGGAACTTGCCTCTAAGGTTTCAACTGAGGAACCTTATTTCTTCGGCAATGAGAATGCAACTTATAAGATATCAGTCTTGGATATTGGGATCAAGAAAAACATCCTTCGTAACCTGGCGGAAAGAGATTGCTATATAAAAGTATTCCCCTACAACGCCTCGTTCACTGAAATGAAAGCATTCCAGCCAGACGGTTATTTTCTCAGTAACGGTCCGGGTGATCCTAAACCCTTGACGGAAGCCATTGAAACTACCAAACAGATCTTAAAGCACAATGCTCCTTTATTTGGAATTTGCTTAGGACACCAGGTCCTGGCTTTGGCAAACGGTATTTCAACATACAAAATGCATAACGGGCATAGGGGGATCAACCACCCTGTTAAGAACCTGATGACCGGGAAAGGGGAAATTACTTCTCAAAATCATGGTTTTGCCATTAACAGAGAAGATACCGAAGCACATCCCAACGTTGAGATCACTCATGTGCATCTGAACGATCAAACCGTTGCCGGTATTCGAATGAAAAATAAGCCGGTATTCTCCGTGCAATATCATCCGGAAGCAAGTCCCGGACCACATGACGCCTCCTATCTTTTTGATACTTTTATTGAAAATATCAGAAATCACAAACTTCAAACCGCATGAGTGTAATAATTGACATACGGGCCAGACAAATTTTTGATTCCAGGGGAAATCCCACCGTGGAAGTGGACGTAATTACTGAAAATGGAATTCTGGGTCGTGCCGCTGTGCCTTCCGGCGCTTCTACCGGGGAACATGAAGCGGTTGAGTTACGTGATGGCGGTGATGACTATATGGGCAAGGGTGTTTTAAAAGCCGTTGAAAATGTGAACGGAAAAATTGCCGATACACTTTTGGGAGTTTCAGTGTTTGAACAGGAAGCCATCGATCAGATCATGATCGATCTGGACGGTACTCCAAACAAGTCGCAACTAGGAGCCAATGCGATCTTAGGGGTTTCATTAGCGGCTGCCAAAGCCGCTGCAAATGAAATGGGTTTACCCTTATATCGATATGTGGGGGGAGTTAG
>Ga0114950_10000878_pt1 | contig 21844 bp, 26 predicted proteins | sample N075metaG_FD_83503 | JGI IMG/M metagenome (GOLD analysis project Ga0114950, IMG submission 83503) | Deep subsurface microbial communities from Kermadec Trench to uncover new lineages of life (NeLLi) - N075 metaG | ecosystem: Environmental > Aquatic > Marine > Ocean trench > Sediment | place... | reverse complement strand
TGGAGCATTACATAAGCGGCTAATCGCTCCGCCGGTCAGGCATTCGGCAAGCCGGGCACGCCGGTGCGTCCAAATTGGTCTACTATTTGGTATGTAACCAAAGGGGAGAACGATGGGCGATCCCTCCGCCACTCAGGGTCCAAAATGCCGCACATCGAGACGGCTGGCCGGCCGGCTGCTCCTCCTGACAATCCTGGTTGGACCGATGTCGGCAGCAGAGCCGCAGAACAATGAGCGGATGGAAGCTGGTAACAAGGTTGTGCTGGGTGTCAGAAATCAACCACTGAAAACCGGTGCCGAGTTGCTGCTTGCGGGCAATTACGAAGAAGGCGTAAGAATGACGCACAAAGGCCTGGCCCAGGCCCTTGGTTCGCGCGAAGAGGAGGCCGGATTGTCCAACCTGTGTGCCGGCTATCTGCAGCTGGGAAAATACGATACAGCTCTGCAGTATTGCGACATGCTGTTAGTTCGCAACGACAAGCACTGGCGCGGTTACAACAATCGCGCATTGATTTTCATTAAAACCGAACAATGGGACAAAGCGGAAGCCGACCTTATCAAAGGCGAGGAAATAAATGCCGGCGCCTACACAATGAAAGTTGCTCGCTCGCTTTACATGGATGCGGTGCATCCAGTCGCGCCCGAAATTGAGATTGACGATCGCAAGACGAAAAATCGTGATGAGAAAGAGTAGAAATATTTCGCGACTGTCGCTTGCTGTTGCAACGATGCTGGTTGCGACATTCGCGAATGCAGAGTCGCCGGATAATGAGGCAAACGTAGCTGATCTGCGCGTAAGCTTCTTGCCCGATTCAACGCGGGATCGAAAACCCGTAACGACGATTTTTCCAAATTATCCTTCGATCGCCAGGCGTGATCGCATTGAAGGAGAGGCAACGGTCTGCTTCAAGATCGATATTCGCGGGAACGTTAAGCGGGCATCAGTAAAAAGCTATACACATAAAATTTTCAAAAAACCTGCGCTTCGCGCAATCAGGAGCTCCCGCTTTGAACCCCTGCAACCGGATCAGGTGTTAGGCCGAACCAAAGTCTGCAGAACCTATCGCTTCCGGCTTGAGCCGCTACTCGCCGAAGAGGCCGGGAAGTAGGGCCACAATCGCTTAGTGTACTTTCGCCCTGCCGATGTAGTTACTGTCGGTGCCGAACCAGACCTCGCCGGTCGGTTCGTGGTAATACATATGGCGTACCGAAACCGCGCCACTGGGAATATCGGTTTCATTTAGAAACGAGCCGGATGCACTGTCGAATCCGACCATGCGATTGGGTTGGGTGCCGGTTTCCACGATCCAGATGCGGTCATTTCTGTCAACCGCCATGCCATAGGGTCGAGAGTCTTCACCGCCGGGCATCAACCATTCAGAAAATTCGTTTCTGATCGGGTGATAACGACCCAGCCGCCCAAGTTCGAAATCGACATACCAGATGTCGCCGTTCGACGTTGACACCAGTCGCCGTGGTCGAGACTTGGGGTCCGGTAGCTCGATCTCGGCCAACGACATGGTAGCGGGAAAAATCTGCAGCAACTTGTTGCTGCCAAACGCGACTGCCCACGGCATATTGTTGCGGTCAATAATTATTCCGTAAGGCCGCAGTTTTTTCGATGCGATCTCGATCAACTCGATAGTGCCGTCTGCCGTCGTAAGTTTCCCGATAAAATTTCCTTTTTGTACCGTAAACCAGATGTCGCCGGCCTGGTCAAAGACCATCGTATGCGGGTCTTTCGCTTTTCGGTTCGGCATTTTGAATTCTGCGATTTGGCCGGTTGAAGGAGAAAGTTTTCCGATAAATCGTTTTCGGCTGGCGGTGAACCAGATGTTTCGATCGCTATCGACCAGCAGATTGTGGGGCCCGCTGCCGGATGGCACGTCGTATCGATTGAACAGGCCGTCTGCAGGATTGAAGTTGCCGATGTAGTCGTCTGCCTGCCCGACAAACCAGACTCGCCCCCGGCTATCGACGTAGGGATCTCGCGGCACGGTGTTTTTCCAGGGAACAAGCCACTCGCGAATTTCAAGACTATCGGCAGCGACAGAATTGGCGAAAAAACATCCACAGCACAACCAGATGAATAGAACTCTGGTTTTCATTCCGCTGCCTCCTGTTGTTTCTAACGCTTACGCCTGACAAGCTCCAAAACTCGTTGTGCCGCCTCCGGCAAGCTCTGGCCTATGCTGATAATGCCATCTTCGTGACCCGCCATTACGGCAACACCTGTAGCCGGGAAGTCTGTATTGCTGTACAAGCGCTCAAATTCCTCGGCCATTTCTGGCGTGCCGTAGGCAACTGCCGCATCCGTGGTCGGCAACGAGTCTCTCAATCGTACCCACAAATCTGTGCTATGAACATGAACCACTGCGTTAATCGAGGCATCCAGCGAATAAATGCTTGCATGTGTCATTGACTCGGACGAGGCCTGGATTGGCCCGGAGCACTCGACGCTGTTCGCCTGCAGATCGAAGCCGGTCACCAGCGAGAAATGCTCGTTTTCGAGGTCGGCCAGGTGACCCGTTTGCGTGCCGCTAATGATGAACTGACCGTTTGCCGAGGTCCGGATGCTGATATTGCCGTAACCGATGCCAATATCCTCGTACTGGCCGATCAGTCCTGTGGCATACAATGGTTTTCGCCATTGGATAAGTTCATCTATTTGCGAATGCGTCAATGGCGGCGTTCGGCTCCAGTCGACGACAAACTTTGTATAGCCCTCGTCGATCATCGAGTACGTCTTGCCAATTCGGGAAACAGTTCGGTGAGTCCTTCTTCGCTTGCACTACAAACGCCGGCTTCTGTTATCAGGCCGGTGACAAGGCGTGCAGGCGTAACGTCAAACGCGAAATTGCTGATACGGGTATTGCTTGCCACCGTATTTACCTCGCGAACTTCGCCGTCAACCTTGCCAACGATGTGAGTCACTTCTCGCGGATCGCGTTCCTCGATGGGAATGTCTGCGATGCCGTCGCTTATTGACCAGTCAATGGTTGTCGATGGCAAGGCAACGTAAAAGGGTATGCCGTTATCGTGTGCCGCCAGCGCCTTCAGGTAAGTACCGATCTTGTTCGCGACATCGCCGGATCGGGTGGTGCGGTCCGTGCCGGTTATGCACAAATCAACCTTGCCATGCTGCATCAGGTGCCCGCCTGCATTGTCGACGATCAGGGTATGAGGGACGCCGTTCTCTGCCAGTTCCCAGGCAGTTAGTTGCGAGCCCTGATTGCGTGGTCTCGTTTCGTCAACCCAGACGTGAACCTTGAGGCCTTTCTGGTGCGCGAAGTAAATCGGCGCAGTTGCCGTGCCCCAGTTGACCGTCGCCAGGGCGCCGGCGTTGCAGTGGGTCAGTATGTTGACAGTGTCACCGGACTTGCGTTTCGAAATTTCCTCGATAATCGAGAGCCCGTGTTCGCCTATACCCCGGGAAATGGCGATATCTTCGTCACATATCAGTTCTGCTTCTGCACGCAGTGTCGCCACGAGATCATCAGCGCGTGTCGCCTCTTGCGCGCACTGCATGACGCGATCAAGTGCCCATTGCAGATTGATCGCAGTCGGTCGGGTAGAGCCGATTTCGCCAGCGGCCTTTGCCAGAAACTCCAGTGGCTTGTCGCTCGAGCTGCACTCCAGCGCTGCCAGGTACATGCTCCAGGCTGCGGTAGCGCCAATGAGCGGCGCGCCGCGAACCAGCATTTCGCTAATTGCGAACATACCGTCGCGATAGGTTTGCAGATCGGCGATAACGTAGTTATGTGGCAGCTTGCGCTGATCGATAATCTGCACGGTCGCCCGATCATCCGGCTTCAGCCAGATAGTTCGAAAGTCTTCGCCTGTTGCTCTCAATGTCATCGCTTTCCGGCTGCCATCTTCGCCGAACGCAGCGTGTTCGCCATGAGCATCGCGATTGTCATCGGACCAACGCCACCGGGCACTGGCGTTATAGCTTTCGCAACCTTGCTTGCTTCCGCAAAATCCACATCGCCGGTCAGTTTGAACTTGGATTCGCCGTCAATATCCACTTCGATGCGGTTGATGCCGACATCAATGACGACCGCTCCAGGTTTGATCCAGTCACCCTTGATCATGTTGGGTCGCCCTACCGCCGCCACCAAAACGTCTGCGGCCCGGCATACGGCTGCAAGATCTGCAGTGCGACTGTGACAAATCGTGACGGTCGCGTTTGCCTTTAATAACAGGCTGGCGATGGGTTTGCCGACAATATTGGAACGCCCAACGACAACCGCAGTTAACCCGGACAAGTCCTTACCGAGTTGATCTTCAATCATCAGCATGCAGCCGGCCGGGGTGCAGGGTACGAAGGCAGATTCGGTGTCGCCGGTGGTCAGCTTGCCGATATTTTGCAAATGAAAGCCGTCAACGTCTTTCTCCGGTGAAATTGCCTGCGTAACCGCCTGCTCGTCAATATGATCCGGGATTGGGAGCTGTACGAGAATGCCGTTAATCGATTCGTCATTGTTGAGTTTCCCGATCAGCTCAAGCAACTCAGCCTCTGAAGCTGTGTCGGCAAGCGTATGCTGAACAGACTTGAAGCCGCAGGCCTCAGCCGTTCGCTTTTTGTTCCTGACATACACCTGGCTGGCCGGATCCTCGCCGACGATTACAACCGCAAGGCCGGGCTTTAGTTCACTTGCCTCCTTAAGCGCGGCGGTTGATGCGCTGATTGACTGGGTAATCTCGGCTGCTTTCGCCTTGCCGTCTATTCGCAGTGCGTCGGTCACGTCTGAGCTCCTGAATGAAAAGTCTCGCCCCGGGGTGCAACAACGATTACGTATGAGGGCGGCAACAGCGCGGAATATACGTTGAACACGGGCGGCCGTAAATGCGCATTTTCAATACTCTCGTACTACGTCAGGCAGGCTGCCACGATGTTATTATCCGCTGCATAAGGAGAATAACCATGGTGGATCGATTGAAGTCATTTAATCAGCCTCGAATCAGCCTCGAGTCAGGCTCTGGCCGATCGCCGCTTTGAGAGTTTATGCGGGCATATTTTTCACCTATAGCGGATTTGGCAAGATCGTCAACGACAAGTTCGTCAACGGAATGGTTGGGTTTCTTAACAGCAGAGCGGAGCAAAGCCCCGGGTTTTATCGTTCGTTCGTCGAGTCCGTCGTCATTCCCAACAAGGCGTTATTTGCCGGTCTGGTCTCTTTTGGAGAGTTCGCTATTGGACTGGCGCTAATTCTTGGACTGGCAACCCGCTATGCTGCCGTCGCTGGCGCACTGTTGGTCACCAATTTCTGGTTGGCTAAAGGACAGGGTGTGCTGGACGGCACCAATCACGATGTCGTCTGGCTGGTTATCTTCCTGGTGCTGGCGCTTGTACCGGCCGGCAGAATCGCCGGACTGGATGACGGTTTGTCCGACCGTTTCCGATTCCTGCGCTAGCGTGTCATGACTGAAGACTGGAAATCCCGATGGAAAGAGGGGCGCATTGGCTGGCATGAGGCCGGCGGAAATAAAGCGTTGCGAAAACACTGGCCTGCACCGGGTAACGGTGAACGAGTTCTGGTGCCGTTGTGCGGCAAGTCACCCGACCTCTTGTGGCTGGCACTCGAGGGATACGCGGTTACAGGCGTCGAATTATCGGAAATTGCGGTGCGCACCTTTTTCGAGGAGGCGAATCTCGGTTTCGAGCTCAGTCAGGCAGACGGGCTCATGACATTTAAATGCGACGAGCCGGCAATAACATTGGTTTGCGGGGACTACTTTGAGTTTGCCAGCGAGCCGTTCGCCGCAATCTATGATCGTGCTTCGCTGATCGCTTTGCCGCCGCAAATTCGCCCGGACTATATCAAGCACACGCAATCATTGTTGGACACGAGCGCAAAACAATTGTTGATCACTCTTGAATACGATCAGTCGAAGGCAGATGGCCCGCCATTTTCGGTGCTTGCCGATGAAGTTGTAGGCTATTGGCCGAAGCTACGGCGAGTGTCAGAAAAAAATGCGATAAACAGCACCCCGCCCAAATTCAAAGAGGCCGGATTGACCGAAGTCACAGAGGTAGTCTGGATAAACTACTAGTCGTTGCAATCCTCTCAATTCGCCGGTAACTGGCGCTTCTTGATTCCATAAAGCAATAATGCTGGTGCGGCGGCGGCAACCACGTGTTTGATCGAGTGGCCACTCAGAATCGTGCCCGTCTCATATATGGCGTAGTCGAAGTACTCGAGTATCTTTGACAGTGCGTACAATAAAATCATTCCCCAGTATATTTTTTGAGCGGAGAATCGTGACGGATAGGCTAGCAAGATGATGGGAATCAGGATCATTGGCAGAAACTGCACTATTGCATACGCTCTCAAGTCGCCCACACCGATAGACTCTGTGTAATGCCAATAGAGGACGGAGGAAGCGCCAACGAGCAGCAACGGACCCAGCAGTCGTCCAGCGCTTTTTTCGCAAACGTGCTCACCGATGATCACAGTAAGTAGTGCCATGAACGCAATCGTCATTGGCAGTCTGTCCCAAACCAGTGTGCTGTTATCGGGCTCCAGGTGAAACCACGACGAACCGAGGCCGGTGAGTAGTACGCCGCCGAAAAAAATCAGGTAGGCCGGGTACAAGTCATGAATGATTCCCCGTCTCTTTTTGGTTCGCAAAAACCACAACCCCACGCCGCCGACAATCAGGAATGGCAGGTTGCTGACGACGTTCCAGAAATTGGCTATTCCGAGAATTACCCGGACGTCCGCAAACCGGTGATAGCCAGGATCCTGCGAGACCGGGTCGAGCAGAAACGTTAGCGCGACGAGAATCGCCGAGAAAGCAAGCAACAGTTTCGTTTTCAAAGCGATCTACTGCTGCTCCAGGAGACCAGTCAGGTTACGAGTTGCCACGGATAAGGTGCGAACCGATCCTGCTTGCTATTATTGGGCTAAGAATTATTGATCCAATGCCAAGGATGACAAGCCAAAGCGGATGTGGAATAGCCATTAAGGTCGCTATCGCCGCTGTAAGAATAAACGCGCTGACAATCGATGCCATGATCAAAGCGTGATCTTTCGAGACAAATACGGCTACCACACCGCCGCAAAGTGATCCCAGAAACCAGGCCAACGGCACAAATAAGAGCGCGCCGATCGGCAGCGACTTCACCAGCTCTGCCAGGCCTTCCGGGTCGTTATAGTCTGGATTTACCACAACAGGAAATAAGGAGTGACCGATCCATTCGACGGTAAATACGATGATTACGGCGACTATTACGCCAACGAAAATCGCAACTACATTCCTGCTCATTTGCTGCCTCCGCTGGGGCCGATTCGCCTATGTCGTCACGATATCTTACTTGAACTGGTCCGGAGCGACGTAAATAGCTGAGCGGGATGCGGGAAATTCCGGGATAATCCGCCTTTTCCCTGCATCGGAGTTTTGGCAATGGCAACCGCAACGGCTCGACACATACTGGTGGATACCGAGGAACAGTGTCAAAAGATCAAGGACGAAATTGAAGGAGGCGCTGACTTCGCGCCTCTCGCTCAGCAGCATTCATCGTGTCCGTCAGGGCAAAAAGGTGGCGATCTGGGTGAGTTCTCCCCAGGTATGATGGTCCCTGAATTCGACACAGTCGTGTTTAGCGCCGACATTAATACGGTGCAGGGGCCGGTGAAAACCCAATTTGGTTATCACTTGCTTGAGGTCACCAGTCGCGCGGACTGAGCCCGATTATCCGCCGATTTTTTCGAAACGTTAAAGGCGTACTGGTTTTTTCTGCCTGTGCGCTAAACACGGTCGTCTGTTTTTTGCCGTTGATGACATTGGCGTTAATCAAGTTCGCGGTACCGATTGCGGGGTTTCGCCGCGTAATGTCGCGATGGATTATGGCGATCGGCGAATTCTGGATCGATATTAACAGTCGAATATTTGCCGCTGTCAACGATACCCACTGGGAAATTAAAGGTATTGATGATTTGAAGCGAGGCAGCTGGTACCTGGTCATGTCAAATCACCAGACCTGGGTGGATATCCTCGCCCTTCAAACTGCGCTTAACAGGCGCGCCCCGTTCCTCAAGTTTTTCATCAAACAGGAACTTATATGGTTTCCCTTTCTCGGCATCGCGTGGTGGGCGATGGACATGCCGTTTATGAAGCGTTACTCGAAATCCTATCTGGCAAAGTACCCAGAGAAGAAAGGCATGGATCTCGAGATAACCCGGAAAGCCTGCCAGAAGTTTCGGGATACGCCGACCTCAATAATGAACTTCATTGAAGGAACGCGATTTTCGCCTGAGAAAAAGGTCAGACGTGAATCACCGTTTACCAATCTCTTGGCTCCCCGGGCTGGCGGCATAGCGCTTGCCCTGTCGTCGATGGGCGATATGTTTGACGCGATTCTTGATATCACGATAGTTTATCCGGGCGAGCCACCCAATTTCTGGATGCTGTTTTGTGGTGAGTTCAAGCACGTAATCATCGATATCGAACTAAGGCCGGTCGAGGAGTGGATGGTAAGTGGCGACTACAGCAATGACAGGGAATACCGGCGGCAGTTTCATCAGTGGTTGACAACGATCTGGCAGGAAAAAGATGCGCACATCGAAGCGCGCAAAGCAGAAATCGCCTCGGACGCGCAAGCGACGTGACGAGTCCGTGGTAACCGACGGAGTATCAGACCCGTGAATGTCGTACACTGTTAGCCAGTCTACCCGGTACGGTGAATTCCATGTCAGCCAGCAGACACTTCGATACTGTCGCATTCGATGTCAGGGACAATGCAAGCATGTTGTTCTTTGCTCGCACCGCAGCCAGTGGTGACATCTCGGACTATATTCTCATCATGCGCGCCGAGGGAGAGGAATTCGACGACGCCGTTTATCTTGAGCTCAATGACCAGCAGTTCGCCGGACATGACCTTGTCCGGGAGGCCCGATTAACGGACAACGTCCTGACCATTGAGTTGCACGAGCCGGCGGAAGAGCTGGGAGGGGCAACCGATATTGTGTTGACCTTCGATGCCAGCGAAGAAAACAAAAGCAGCATGGAGGCGGGCGCATTTCGCGTACTCGGCGATTTGCTGACAGGCGGCAACGCTTAAGCCGACGTTCTGCGGCGTGCATGTAATCCATTCGAAAAACAGTGTTGACCAAACATGACTGCGTGGAGCGTGTATATGATCCGCTGCGCTGACGACTCCCTTTACACCGGGATAACGACTGATGTTTCGAGACGGCTTGACCAGCATGTGTCGGGCAATGCCGGGTCAAAGTATCTGCGCGGGCGAGCGCCACTTGAACTGGTGCTGGAGCAACAAGTCGGGGATCGTAGCAAGGCGACCAGGCTTGAGTATCGAATCAAAAAACTGTCTCGAACCGAGAAAGAGAAAATAGTGAATCGACCATCATTGGTAGATGACATGATTCTCGAGATGACGACCTAAATGGAGCGCTAGTACAGCACGACTTTTTTGCCGAATGGCAGCAGCTGTATATCGGGCGGATCGTCAAAAGATTCTCCGGTCACCGCCAGGTCGTTAATCCAGCGCGCCGTAGCGGCAACATCATCCAGTACTCTCGGTGCCAGCACTACCTCTCCGAACGGGCGCGTAAAATCGTCATAGTGAACAGGGTATATGCGGTCTGCGCCCACAGCTATAACAGTCTCGCGCCAATACTCCGTCGTGTAATTGCGGCCGAGCCCGGAAAGCCCACCCACGCCAAGCATGACGACATCAGCAGAAAGAGGTTGCAGATTGCCCTTGATGAAGCCGGCGCTACCCTGGACCAGGGTGGAACCACGGGGATGGACGATCAAAATTGAGTAAGACTGGCCCTCTCTCCACTCCGAAATTCGCGCCGGTTGCACAAGAGGCTCCGCTATTTTGCCTGCAAACCAGGTCGTGTCGTCTCCGGCGAGAGGTGCGTGTCTGGACACGATAAGCGTTACCTCAAAATTGCCGAACTTGCGGCTCTCACCATTGGCCAATATCTGATACTGCTCCACCGGAAGATTGGCGCCTCGCACAATGTTCGCTGTCGACTCTGATCCCAGTACAACAGCGCTGGAGCGATTTGCCACGATGCCGACATCCATCGCATGGTCAAAATGGGAGTGAACCGGGACGATGGCCGCCAGGTGGTCTATGCGGAATTCGGCCATCACGTAATTTACGTTCGCAATGTCCGTCGAGACTCCACCAAACAAATGCTTCTGAATGCCAGGGCGACTGAATAAACCGTCGATAAGAATCTGGGTCTCGTTATCATCGAATAACAATGTCGTGACACCCAGCCAGGTAACGGTGACTGCATCGGCGGTATCACCGCCGGCTTCCGCGATTGGCCAGCCCAGGTCCGATATGTCCGGGCGATCCTGCCAAAGCCACAACACAATGCCAACAGAGACGACAAGCAATGCCGCGACCGCGCTCGCTGCAACCATAAGCCATCTTGCAAGCGTTTTGACGCGGTCACTAATCGTATTATCCTGCTACTGGCCGACCGCCAGTCTTGCCAGGTGGCCGGTAATCGGCGCCAGATAATTGCCAATCGCGTAGCCGAACAACGCCATCAGGATTGACACCGGAACAAGGCTTGGCCGATGAAACGCCGCAACTATGGGCGCCGAGGCCGCGGCACCGATATTGGCGGCAGACGCAATCGCAGTGCTGTGCACATCCACCTTGAATATCTTGGCACCCAGCACGCAGAAGGCGCCATGAATGAAAATCCAGATTAATGCACCAAGCAAAAACGCAGGTGCTTGAGCAAAGCCAGCCAGGGATGCGCTCGCGCCCATGCCGGCCACAAATACGTAAATCAACGCGGTTCCGATCGCGGTAGCGTTCGGCAGTTTCGAAACGGCGGTTGTCGAAAGCATCAGCGCGATCGTTGTTATGAGTAAAATACGAATGGTTGATTCGGAGAAAACATCGTTAACCCAGGCTGGCGCGCCTGTCATCGAAGCATGAATAATCGAGGCAAATGTGGCGCCAAGCCAGGTGATTGAGATCGCGACGGCAAACAGATAAATGTAGTCGCGCATTTCCGGCGGCCGATCCTGCACAATGTGAAGTTCAGCAGCCTCATCCATCAGGGCGAGCCGGTCTGCGGACACACCTGTCCAGGCGTTGAATTGGACAGCAATGTTTTTCGAGCCAAGCAGAATCGGTAGCCAGATAATATAGATAACGTTATCGGCGAGGACGGCCAGCCCGAATAACTCATCCGATGTGCCGAGCATTTCCTTGGTCGCTGCCATGTTTGCAGTGCCGCCAATCCAGCTGCCTGCAAGTGCGCCAAAACCTTTCCATGCGTCAGGCGACAACCACTGGTGAACGGCAACATAGGACACGACTGCGCCGACCATTACGCCTGCGGTTCCCATGAGCATGACGAGAACGCCCTTACCCATTATTCGTACAGCGGCGGGGACATTAACTTTGATGAGCATCAAGACAATGAATACCGGCAGCACATAGGCGCTTAAACCGGAATACACAATCGATGAACTGGAAATGACGCCGGTGTTATTAAGGATTACCGGGGTCGCGTATATGAATAACAGTGGTGGGACGTAGTCGAAAAGTTTCCAGCCGGTTTTTTGTTGAACCAGAAACCAGAATGCTGCGGTAACGCAAAGAACAGTCAGAATGCCGGTGGGTGAGCTAATCAGTGCATCGGTCATGGTGCCCTACAGGATCAGTTATCAGGGGCACATTATATCTGAATGGTCTGGGGAATCAGGAAAAACTGAGTTGAGCTCTGAAATCCTTTCGTGAATCTTCGTCCGTAAGCGCGGCAGATTTGACAGTCATCCAGACCGCATCCCAATCTTTAATTTTGCATGGGCCGAAATCAAACTTCGCGATGTAAACGTCGAGATCGCGAATATGAATGACGTTTTTCTGCGTTGTCGAGGTGAACTGCACATCACCCGTAAAAACCACCAGGTTGGCAACGGGAACATCCGGCACAATTTTTTGTAATGCTCGCGTCCGGCCTTCGTTCTGGATTAGCGGATTCAAGAACTTTCGCCGATGGATACCATCGACGTTCGTCCATTGTGGCTCGTCCGCATCGCCAAAGATGATGCCGTTATAGTGTTTGGTTTGTATGCAAAGAATTCCGCCAGAGGTCAGGATAGCGTGATTAATTCGTGTCAGTCCGCCGTAAGCGCCCGGCAGCAGAAAATCATCGAGTATGTCTTTACTGCGAGCTGCGATAACCTTGTGAATGCGTTTCGCACCGATCTTGCCGCTCATAGCCCGGACCAGGTGGCTGACCGTAGACCGAAAAACCAGTGTCACCAACAGTGCCCCAGCAATCGCGAAGATGAGCATCGCCGGGCCAAGATCGCCCAATCCGGTTTCAACAGTGCTCGAATTAGCGGACACGGCCACTGCGCTGCCGGAAGTGCATAAGGTCAGAAAGCATGCGAGCGAAAATTGAAGGCGACGAAACATAATCCGAGAGTAGGCGGATCGGCGGCCTGGAATAGTGCAGCACGTCACGTTTTGTGGTTTTCTCCGGCACGCCAGGCGAATATCTGTGAACTGATCTGTCATCGGCAGTCTCTAGGTGTCGCCGGGCGATGCAAGATAGTAGCCGCCGACCTTGCTGACCCGAACTTTAGTATCGTAGGCCCGAAACAGGTTTTCCTCTGTCAGGACCTGGCTCTTCTCGCCGTCGGCAATTATCTTGCCCTGCCGCAAGAGGACTACACGGGAAACATCCGGCGGGATTTCGTTCAATTGATGGGTGACGAGCAGCAATGATTTGCCTGCTTTGATCAGGCCGCCGATGCGTCCCATAAGGTCGAAACTGGCACTTAGGTCAAGGCCGGCCGTGGGTTCGTCGAGAATCAGCGTGTCGGGATCGTGCACCAGTGCCCTTGCCAGAAGGCACCGTCGTTGCTGGCCCGTCGACATCTGGCCCAGTTGCTTACCGGCCAGGTCGGCGATTGCCAAATCGTGCATAATTTCCACGGCCCGTTGCTTGTTTTTTTCGGTTAACTGACTGGCCAGGAGGCCGTGTACGCCAATACTCGACAGGTAACCGGATAGAACCACATCCAGCCCCGTGTTGGTCTTGGTGTAGCGCATTTGCAGTTCGTGCGACACGATGCCGATTTTCGCCCGGAGGTCCCAGACATTCCAGCGATCCTTGCCCAGAATTCGCAGCCATGACTGATCGTTGGCAACCGGGTAAATTTCCCGATTCAGCGTTTTCAGTAATGTCGTCTTGCCGCAGCCGTTCGGACCGAGAATTGCGACTTGTTCATGTTGATTGATGGTAAGGGAGAAGTTTTCGAACACGCGGGTATCGCCGCGGTAAATCGTCGCGTTATGAATATCGATTAGTGGCGGGTCGGTCATAGCGAAGTGTCGCGGGGAGCGATCTGGTATCAAAAGATTCCGTACGTCTAGCGATGTTGCTCTTGTTGTTTCATCCATTTGTCGATCAGGAATCGATTGTCATCGTCCCAGGGATGGAAACGTTTGCGGAAGAAGCTGAAGTATTTGAATGTGAGTCGCCTTAACACACCGGGATAGACGAACAGAAAATTAAGACCCGACAGCCATTCCCGAATGCTCAAATGCTTGCCGTCGACCTTCAACATATGACCAAGAATGCGGAACGTATCCTTGAAGAAGTACCAGCTGTTCATAAACAGTGCTATCCGGCGCTTGCCCGGAGCACCGTCAACTGCGAGGTAGACGTCGAAAGCGACCGATTTATGCTCCGTCTCTTCTATGCCATGCCAACGCCATAGTGCTGCCACCCTCGGGTCAGCGTCGCGCATTACATCGTCATTGCTGAGCATGTCATTGGCCATGATTGCCGTCAGATGTTCGTAGGCCGCAGTGCCCGCAAGTTGCCGTGCCGGAGACAGGTTGCTGCGCACCCATGCAAGCCGTTCGATCAGCGGTTTTTCGATTTTCTCGAGATCGTAACCACGCAAGCGGCACAAGGTCTCGTTGTACTGCTGGTGCTCCAGGCGATGTACAGACTCCTGCCCCTGGAATGCCTTGATTTCGTCCAGCAGTCGCGGGTCCTCTATTTGATCCTTGAAGTGCAGGACGCTGTCTATAAAAAACTTCTCGCCGAGCGGGAACAACATGGAGAGCGCATTGAAATACGCGGTTCTGAATGCGCTGCCGCCATGCCAGTCCGTCGCGAGCGCCTGCTCGATCTCGAATGAAGGACGCCGGGGCGCGAACTTAAGGTCTGGCGGGCTTTTGCTTTGCGATTGCGTCATATCGCTACGCTATCAGAATCGGGCGGCTTTTGGCTCCTGTTAAGGTCCTGATTCAGCAATGATTCGAGTTCGCGAGCCGTGTCCCTGGTCGATTGAATCAGTTGATCTTCGTCATGATGTACGGCGTGTTGCTCAACAATAAGCTTGCGATCATGTTTCTCGAAAAGCTCCGCAATATGGCGAGCGTCGCTTGTCTGCATGCCGAGATCTGACATCACCTGCCGGCCAAGCGCGATACTGGAGAGCAGGGTTTCCCGAAATATGTGCTCTATGCCTAAGTCCATGAGCTTGTATTCATGCCGTCGATTTCTGGCGCGTGCAACAATCTTGAGATCGGGGAAATGCCTCGACACCGATTCGGCTATACGTATCGACGTTTCAATATCGCCAACAGCCAATACGAGGATCCTCGCGTGATCTGCCCCGGCCGCTCTCAATAATTCCGGTTTGGATGCGTCGCCAAAATGGACAATGCTGCCAAAGCGCCGCACGACATCAACCTGCAATGGGTCCATCTCCAATGCAGTAAATGACTGGTTCGCAATGCGCAGCAAGCGACCCACAATTTGCCCAACCCGGCCGAAGCCGGCGATGATGACGGCATTGTGCTGGTTGTCCATCTGGTCGTATTCCGGCTTGGGCCTGCTCGCTACTTTTTCGGTCAGCTTTTCGACTGCTGCATAGAGCAATGGCGTTAGCATCATTGATACGGCGACGGCGAGAATGAGCTGGTCTATGAGCGGCCGCTCGATCAGCCCCTCGCGAGCAACAAGACCAAACAGCACAAACGCGAACTCACCACCTTGCGACAGGACAGCCGCAAGTTTCATGCGGGCTCTTATATCGGACAGTCCGAAAAAACCAGACAAAGGATAAACAACGGCGATTTTCGTACCCATCAGTAATGCAACGATTACGAAAATTCTTAATGGCTGGTTCGCCAACAACTCCAGGTTAACGGTCATGCCAACGGCCATGAAAAACAGACCCAGCAATAGCCCCTTGAAGGGTGCGATGTCGGCCTCCAGCTCATGTCGAAATTCGGAGTCCGCTAACAACATGCCAGCAAGAAATGCGCCAAGCGCCATCGAAATTTCCACTTGCTGCATCAGCAATGCCGACCCAATGACAAGCAGCAACGCAGAAGCGGTAAACAACTCGGGAATTCCTGTCCGTGCAACGATTCGCAGTGCCGGTCGAAGCAGGTATCGACCGCCCACGATCAGCCCAACAATGGCGCCTACTTTCAACAGGCCGTCACTGAGGGAGATGCTTTCGGAGGCGGAGTTGCCGAGGAGTGGAATGAATGCGATCAGTGGAATGACCGCCAAATCCTGAAATAGTAAAATCGTAAATGCCGTTCGGCCGTGCGACATGGCAAGTTGCTTCTTCTCGGCGAGCATTTGCAGGACAAAAGCCGTAGACGAAAGCGCGAGAATGATACCGATAACGCTGCTCTGCTCAAACGGCAGGCCGAACATCATTGCCAGCAAGCCGATCGCGATAGCCGACAGGATCACCTGCAAGCTGCCAAGGCCGAACACCATCCGCCGCAATACCCATAATCTTGACGGCTGCAGTTCGAGGCCGATCACGAATAGTAGAAACACCACCCCCAGCTCGGCGAAATGCAACGTGTGCTCAGCATTGCGGATAATGCCCAATCCGAACGGACCGATCAGAACGCCGGCAACCAGGTAACCCAGTACAGACCCCAGGCCGAACCGTTTGCTAATCGGTACGGCAACAATAGCGGCCGCCAGGTAAATAATTACTTCAAAAAGTGTGATCATTTGCGGACTCTTGACAGACATGCCAATTCTATACGTGAGGCCTCATTAACGCCACGCTACAGCGCTACAGTCAGCATTCCAGAGGACCGAAATTTCGACTACAATTACCGGCAATCCGCTGTACAGCAAACATCTATCCCAGGGCCCGGGGGGCAGGAATGATTCGACACACCAACAAACAACTCAAGATAGTGATTGCCACGCTGTGTGTCGTGCTTTCGTCAGCTGCCTGCAATCTGAATAATGACAGCCTCTCGACAAACGATGAAGCGTCGTCTGCACAACCCGCCACTTCTTCCGCTGGAGAGGCATTCCAGCATGCCGTTATCACCGATACGCTTGCCTATGGCGAGGTTGACGATCTAAACGTCAAGGGGCACTTCGCATTTCCCGAGGACAAGGTTGGTGTAACGCCAGCGATTATTCTTGTGCACGAGTGGTGGGGACTGAATGACGATATGCGACTGCTCGCCAATCAATTCGCCGCAGAGGGCTTTATCGTTCTTGCTGTCGACCTGTTCGGTGGCAAAACAGCGTCCGGTCCGGGCGAAGCAAGAAAACTCATGCTCGAGGTATTCGAGCACCCTGATTTTGCCGAACAGAATTTGCAACAGGCTCGTAACTGGGTCCTCAACATTGCGGGAGCAAGCCAGGTCGCTGTCGTTGGCTACGGCTTCGGCGGCGGATGGTCACTGAATGCAGCCATTGCATTGCCAGACCAATTCGACGCCGCCGTCATTTTTTATGGCCTGGTATCCGACAATGAAGAATTCCTCGCAGCGATTGAACTGCCCGTCCTGGGGTTTTTCGGTGGCTTAGACAACACCATTCCTGTCGAGTCTGTTAGAAAATTCGATACGGCGCTGGAGAATCTCGGCAAGGACCACGAGATCAATATTTACCCAGGCGCGAAAGGCGGCTTCGCAAATCCCAATGGCCGACATTACTATCAAAACATTGCCGAAATTTCCTGGCGTCGAATGATCGACTTTCTGAATCTTGAATTAGTCACAGCGAAAGTAGACGCCGACTAGTTTTCCTCGTCCTCGTTGCAACTTAGCGTCACATCCAGTGATCGCGACGCGTAAATCAATTGCTGGTCTTCAACACCTGAACACAACAGCGATGCCTGCGCCGATAAAATGCCGCGCACAGTAACTCGTCTACCCTCATCCCCGGAGGTCAGGCAAAATCCCTCGACTGATAACGGCGCAATCTGGGACGCCGGAATCTTCATCGAAAATTGATCGCCTGATTCTTCCTGTATTTCACTGACCGCGAAGCGTTTCCTCGTATCGGCGATACTCAGCAACACCGAGTCCGGCTCATATCCAGCCTCGCAGCCAAGCTCAAGCTGAAATTCGTATAGCAACCCAGGCAAGCGGATCGAATAACGATCGCTTGGGCGGATCTTGATGTTCACGTCGGGCGTGCTGGATGACACGACCAGGACGGTTTCGTCTGCGGTGCCGGTGGCTGGCCCCAAGAAGGCACACAGAGTGATTAGCAAGGCGGGGGTGGGTTTCATTCTGGCAAGGCTACGCAACGGTGATAAAAAAACAAGTGTTGGTTGAGTCTTATCGCGGGTGTAGACCGGCTCCAACAGGTTTGCGACGAGACCCGATCTTCGGGATCGTGGCGAGGCTTTGTTGGAGCGCCTCTACAGGCGCGATTGAGAGTTGCGGCCCACAATAATTCCGTAAAGCTAATGAAGAGGGGCCTGTGGCTCGGCGAGAGACTGAACCCCAAAAAAAGAAGGGAGCCGAAGAAACTGAATGCGTGTGACTCAGCGGGCCGTTCCGACACGGAGCGGTCCTCGGCTCCCCAACAAACGCGACGACATCAAAGGGGAGATGTGCCGCCGGACCAAGCAGGTCCGTTTCGCCGGTTCGAAGAACCGGCAATCGACCGGGGTAGTGCCCTCGGAGCTCGGGGGAGAGATGTCCGAAGGGCGTGTTACCGTCGGTAGCCTTTTGCCGACCTTTACAGGTCAGCGGTCAGGATTAGTGACTTATGGCCTAAAAGCCTTATTTCAAGTTCGATCTTGCTGTCGGCCAGAATGCCTTCGAGTGCCTCGGCGACGCCGGAATCGTCCGCGTAATTGCTGGAAGACGTCTGTTTGCCGTCCGCCTGGTTAACGGCTGTTGCTGCCTTGGCCAGAACAATATTTGTGCTGGATTCGTCGGTGTCACTAGGTGACAGGTCTTCTGCCAGCGCGGCCTTGCCGATAAGTGCTGCGGTGGCAATTGCCAGTACAGCGCCTTTGTACAGGATTGATGTGTGGTTCATTTGAGCGTCCTTTGCTTTATTACTGCCTCGGCGGGGCCGGGTAGAACAAAATATGAGTTGTTACGTTATTCTCTATTGCACAAGCCATGCCAACTTTGGTTATTTAATAAAAACAATAAGTTATGGTATCTCTACTACTCGCGTAATTCCGTTAATTACGAAAAACCGTGACTATTTTCACGAAATCTCGTATATACTTCCGATATGACCAAATTCGATGACTACCTGTGGTTGTTCCGCAAAGCGCCGGTGATGGCAACATCGATCGGAGAGGACGGCCTTTACCTGGACGTGAATGACGCGTTTATCGAGCGGCTGGGCTTTGCACGTGAAGATATGATTGGCCGGCGTCCGTCTGAATTCGTAACCGCCGAAAGCGCGAATCGTATTGAGGTCGAATTTCTGCCCAAGTTGCGACGCACCGGCAAGCTGGAAAACAAACCGATTACATTCGTGACGAAGGCAGGCGAGGCCGTAAATTGCCTGACTAACTCACTGGTGGAACACGATCCGAGTGGTGAATTTATCCGGACGGTCGCTTTGTATACCGAGCTTGCCGATAAAGCGCGAATCGACATCAAATACAGGCAGCTTTACCGATCAACACCGGCGATGTTGCACACGGTCGATGCGGAAGGTCTTGTGATTACGGCGACCGATCACTGGCTGCACAAGATGGGCTATACACGCGATGAAGTCGTTGGCCGTCCGATTTCGGACTTCTTCAGTGATGCATTCAAGAAACGATTGTCCAATGAGCGTTTGCAGGCGTTGATTCACAGCGGCGAATTCCAGAATGAAGAACGGCAAATGGTGACAAAGTCCGGCCAGGTCCTGGACCTTCTGACCTCTGCAATTGTGGAACGAAATTCTTCCGGCAACGTTGATCGCATGCTGGTTGCATCGAAGGATGTCACCGAGCGAAATCGTGCCGAGCGGGCACTACGATCTACGCTGGTTGAGAATGCGCGACTTCGAGAAGAACTGGAACGAGAGCGTGACTATCTTCGAGAAGAAGTTAACGTGGCATTAAATTTCGGCCGAATCGTAGGTAACAGCCCGGCGTTGAAACACATGCTGGCGCAAATCGAGGCGGTCGCCGACACGCCGGCGAATGTAATGATTCTTGGTGAGTCTGGTGTCGGCAAGGAGCTGGTTGCGCGAGCAATCCATGCGAAAAGCCCGAGAGCAGAGGCGCCCCTGGTAAAGGTAAATTGTGCATCTATCCCCAAAGAGCTGTTTGAAAGCGAGTTCTTTGGCCATGTCAAAGGCGCTTTCACCGGTGCACACAAGGATCGTATCGGACGGTTTCAACTGGCCGATGGCGGCACATTGTTTCTCGATGAAATTGGGGAGATTCCCATTGAACTGCAGGGCAAGTTACTGCGAGTGCTGCAAGAGGGTGAGTTTGAGCGAGTCGGTGACGACATTACGCGGTCGGTGGATGTCAGGGTCGTTGCCGCAACCAATCGAAACCTGGAGGTACTCATGGTCGAGGGCGCGTTTCGGGAGGACCTCTACTATCGACTCAGTGTGTTTCCAATCGAGGTGCCGCCATTGCGCAAGCGCAGGGAAGATATCATTCAGCTTGCTCAACACTTCCTCGAACAGGCCTGCAAAGATTTCGGTCGCCCGCCGATGAAATTGACACGGAACCAGGCGGAGCAAATTCAACGTTACGACTGGCCCGGTAACGTAAGGGAGTTGAAGAACGTGATTGAACGCGCCGTGATTCTCTCCAAAGGCAAGGCTTTGCGTCTCGATCTGTCATTGCCCGAAACCACGGCTGCGGCAATTCACCCGGGAGATGTCGGGAACTCATTGGGTGAGCAGGTGGTCTTCACTGAGAAGCAAATGAAGGCAATGCAAAAGACCAATATTCTTTCGGCGCTGAAATTAAGCGAGTGGCGAGTGTCAGGGGATCTGGGCGCTGCCCGTTTGCTGGGTATAAAGCCAACAACACTCGCGGATCGAATGAAAATATTTGGTATAAAGAAGCCGACGTGATCGATTTGTCTACCGAGGGAGTTATCAAGAAAACTATGCGCATTTTCTGTCTTCTGTTCGTCGCTTCGTGCGTGCAGTCAGTCGCCGCCGACGAACTGCCGCAAAATATCAGCAACGTCCTGCAACATCGCAATCTGCCGGAGGAGAGCTTGAGCATTTACGTCGAGAGTCTTGATACCGGCGAGCCCATACTGGCATGGAATGAGACAGAGCCGCGTAATCCGGCGTCGGTGATGAAGATTCTGACGACACTTGTAGCGCTGGATGTTTTGGGACCGACGTATCGCTGGGAGACAAAGCTATATCTTCTTGGGGACGTTGATCAAGGCGAGTTGCAAGGCGATTTGCTGATGCAGGGGAACGGTGACCCGTTTCTCGTAACCAATCGCTTCTGGCAAATGTTGCGATTGGTCAGGCAGTCTGGCATTCAGAAAATTAATGGTGACTTGTTACTCGACGACAGTTACTTCAACGTTCCGTTTTATGATGCTGCCGCTTTTGATCGTGAACCTCTTCGTGCCTATAACGTGGGTCCGAACGCCTTGCTTTCGAATTTGAAGGTAGTGCGCTACGTTTTTGAGCCAGACCCTGTCAGCGGCAAAGTCATTATCCGCATGGACCCGGCGCTTGCCGAATTACAGGTTCAGAACAGGTTGAGGGTGCGTCCGGGAAGCTGCAGAGGCTATCAACGCGGCATCGCAATATCGATGAACGACGAGCTGAACAAGGTGACGTTCAGCGGAGACTTTCCAGAGGGCTGTGACGTCTATTCAATGGATCGGACGGTGCTAAGCCACAATCAATACACCTATTCATTGTTCAAGTCGATCTGGGCAGAATCCGGCGGCGAGCTGACCGGGGGGTGGCGAAATGTTGTAACGCCTCTCGAACTGGAGCCCGACATCGTTTTCCGTTCAATGCCTCTGTCCGACATCATTAGCAAGATCAACAAGCACAGCAATAATGTGATGGCGCGGCAACTGTTGCTGACGCTGGGCGCAGAGGTAAACGGCGCGCCTGGCACCAGCGAATCCGGCCGCGATGTGATTATCGACTGGCTTGGTCGGCACGGGCTGGCAACCACGCAGATGAAGCTCGAAAATGGTGCGGGACTTTCCCGAGACGTACGGCTCACCAGCAAGTTGCTGGTTGACTTGCTTCGATTCGGCTTCGAGAGCCGATTCATGCCGGAGTATGTTTCTTCATTGTCACTATCCGGTCTCGATGGGACCTTGTCGCGCCGTTTCCAGCATGGGAGCCTGACTGGCAAGGCTCACATGAAAACAGGTTCGCTGGATCACGTGACGGCGATCGCCGGATATTTTCAGGCGGCATCCGGTAGGCGTTACCTGGTTGCTGCAATGCAAAACTACACGGACGTTCATCGTGGCCCGGGCGAGGAAGTGCAGGCCGCGCTTCTCAGTTGGCTGGATGAGCAATAAGAAAAGTCGGTGAATTGAGGCAGCTTCAGCGCTATGCTGCGGCACTGCGTGTAGTAAACTCCCGCCATCATGGGGTCGAGTGGC
>Ga0114950_10000875_pt1 | contig 21865 bp, 15 predicted proteins | sample N075metaG_FD_83503 | JGI IMG/M metagenome (GOLD analysis project Ga0114950, IMG submission 83503) | Deep subsurface microbial communities from Kermadec Trench to uncover new lineages of life (NeLLi) - N075 metaG | ecosystem: Environmental > Aquatic > Marine > Ocean trench > Sediment | place... | reverse complement strand
TCGACAACTCGCCCTGCGTTTCTCCACACGCGACGGCGAGTACACACTCCTGCTCTCGATTTTCGGACGCCGCTCCAATCTCTATCTGCTCGATGGCGAGGACCGGGTGATCCAGGCGCTTCGCCCGCTCGCCGACACGCGTGGCGAACTCGAGTTGGGTGCCGCCTATCAGGATCCGGGGAGCCAGGCGCCGAGCGACGGGAAGGATCGTTTTTCAGAGGCCTCGGGCCTCTCGCTGCTGGCCGAAATCGCCGCATGGTATGGGGCCGAAGTCGAAGATCGTGCAGCGGACGGGGACCGTCGCCGGCTGATGAGCGCGCTCAAGAAAGAGCGGAAATCCGCCGCGCGTCGGGTCGAGCGAATCGAAGCCGAACTCGCGGAATCGGAGGAAGCGACCACGCTCGCGCGAAACGGTGAACTTCTCAAGGGAAACCTGGGGCGGATCGAAGCGGGCTCCGACTCGGTTGGCGTCGAAGATTTCGAGACGGGCGCACCGATCGTGATTCCGCTCGATCCGAAGCTCTCTCCCAAGGCGAACCTCGAAGCGATCTTCAAGCGCTATCAGAAACTACTCCGGCGGCTGACGAAGGCCGGTGGCCAGGTGGATTTGGCTCGCGAAAAGCTGAGAGCGATGGAGGCGCTCGAAGAGGAAGTTAGGGAGACCGAGTCGCTGGTAGAAATTCTCGAGCGGGACGAGATTCGACGATTGCTCGGGCGACACGCGGCGAAGTCGAAGGGTCCGGCCGGGCCGGGTGAGACGCGAAAGCCCGCGCTCCCGTCCGCCTATCGGCACATGCCCCGGAAGCTCCACCCACGTCGCTATTTGAGTGTCGATGGGATGGAAATCTGGGTCGGCCGGAGTGACGAGGCGAACGACGTACTCTCCACGCGGCTCGCGCGGGGCAGGGATCTCTTCTTTCACCTCGATGGGGCCCCTGGCAGCCATGTGATCCTCCGGACCGAGGGCCGAGCGGATCCGCCGCCGGAATCCGTCCTCGACGCCTGCGAGCTGGCGGTTCATTTCTCCAAGCAGAAGAACGCCGGACGGGCGGATGTCCACGTCGTTCCGATCAAGAACGTGAAGAAACCCAAGGGCGCCAAGCGGGGGCTGGTCTACGTGTCGGGTGGGAAGTCGATCAACCTGCGTCGGGAACCCGCGCGTCTCGAACGTGTGCTCGCCGCGAAGATCGACGACTGACCTAACGTATTAAAAAAGTATGCTAGGCGTCTTTGCTGCTCAGATCCGGGATTGAATCGGGACGCAGCGCGAGGAGTGCTGGCAAGACGACGAGATTGCTGATCACGGTGAGTGTCATACCGATACTCAGAACCACGCCCAGGCTCGAGACGCCGCGGTGGGAGGAAAGGGCGAGCGTGCCGAAGCTGACGGTCGTGGTGAGGGCACTGTAGAAGACGGCGCGGGCGGTCGTACTCGCGAGCAGGTCGTGGCGGCGTCCGCTTCGGGCGAGGGTTTCGGCGCGGTGGACCAGATGGATTCCGCTATCGACGCCGATCCCCAACATGAGCGGGACGACGACGACGTTCACGAAGTTGAAGGCGATTCCGAAGGTCGACATCAGGCCGATCGTGACGATATTGCTCAGGGCGAGGGGAGCGAGGACGAGCATCACCGGCGCCGGACGGCGCCACAGAATGATCAGGAAACTCGAGATGAGCACGACCGCGTAGAGCATCGCTTCCTCGAAGCTCTGTCGGGTCGCCTGGGCGAAGGCGATCAGGTTCATGGGGAGGCCGGTCGCACCGGGCACGACCGCCTGGACCTCGCGCGCGAAGCGCGTGAAGGCGGCCTCTTCGATGAGCTGTTCGGCGGGATAGATCTGCACGCGTGCGCGCCCGTCGGCGGTGATCATGCGGTTTCGGAGCTGGCTGGGGAGGTCGTCGAGTCTGACCTCGTTGACGAGCGTGGCTTCGCGAAGGCGCGCGAGCTGATCCGTCAGGCCCCCCAGCAGGACCCCTTCGAGCCGAGCGAGGACCGCATCGACGTCCTCGTCCGAGTCCAGCTTGACGAGGAAATCATCCAGGCTCGTGCGGAGCGTGCGCATGCTGGCCGCGAGCACGCTCGACCTGCCATCGATCGCGGGGGACGTGAGGAAATCACGTAGCGAGCGCAGCGCCGCGATCTGCTCCGCGGTCGTGGGATTGGCCTGATGAGCGGCGGTGCCCCGCGGCGCGTCGAGGATGAGCCCGACGTCTTCGAGCAGCATCAGCTTCTCTTCCTGGTCCTTCGGGATGTAGTCCGCAAGCGTCAAAGCGAGCTCGACGACCTCGAGCGACTCGACTTCTCGGGCGATCCGGGTCGCGGTCTCGAGATCGGGGGCGATCGTGTCCATCGGCCAGGGCGAGCGTCGTCCCGCCTCGGCGAGCATTTCCTTGAAGGTCTGGACGCTCTCGGTCTCGGGATCTCGCAGGCGAATGACGTTCGCGTCGAATTGCACGTCGATCGCCTGCCAGGCCCCGAGACAGAGCAGGACAAGGGCGCCGAGCGCGACACTTCGAGGCCACGAGGAGAACACGTCCCACCAGGTATTTCGAAAGGCCATCGCGCGGGGCACATCGCGCCTGGGATCGAGCCGACAAAAAGTGGCCATGAGCGCGGGGAAGATCGTCGTGATCAGGAACAGGTTGATGATCATTCCCGTTCCGGCGATCAGGCCGAGCTCGGCGACACCGATATTATCCGTCGGGATGAACACGTAGAAGCCGGTCGCCGTCGTGATCGTGCAGATGACGAAGGAACTGCCGATCTGCTCGATGGCGTATCCGAGGGCGGTCGAATGGAGATCCGAGTCCGACTCGCCCGAGTCGCCCGCGCCTTCATCCGGGGAGTCGGCGATCGCGCGCCGCAAACCGTCGACATAGGCCATTCCCAGGTGGATTGCGAAGTCGACGCCGAGGCCGATGAAGAGAATCGCGAAGGAGAGACTGATCAGGTTGAGCGAACCGACTGCAGCGGCGGCGAAGGCACCGGTCCAGACGAGTCCGGCGAGCAGGGTGGTGACGGAAGCCACGACGAGCCCGAATGCGCGCAGCGCCCGCATGAGCACGAGCACCACGAATCCAAAGGTAATGACACCGCCCAGGCCGATGTCCCAGAGCAGTCCCGTCATCTCTTCGTAGTTGAGTACGGGGTTGCCGGTGAGTCGGACCGTCACGCCGTGTTCGGGATCGAGGCCCTCCGCTTCCGCGATTCGGCGGATTTCGGCCATCGGTTCGGCCGCGGCGAAGAGACTCGAAAAATCCAGCACGGGATCGACGACCAACGTCCATTGCTTGACGCTTTCGACCGACGAGCCCCGAAGCAGGATCTCCTCCCAGGAGATCCTGAGCGGAAATTCCTGGTAGGCCTCGACCGTCGCATCACCCACGCGATCCAGCAGAACCGAGAGGTCGTCGAGGGCCCCGTCGGTCTCGTTCATCTGTTCGAGGCTGGTCTGGATGAGCGACGCCAGGTTGGCCACCGTCGGTTCGCGCTCGAGGGCAGCCAGGATCGGTTGCACGCGTGCGATCTGCAGCGCGAACTCGTCGAGGTCTTCGAGATCCCGATACAGCAGCCCGTGTTTTTCGAAGAAGGGGCCCGAGCCCGGGATGTAGACCTCGCGAAACAGATCGGGTCGGTCCGCGAGCGCGTCGCGAAGGGTGTGGGTGGCTTCTCGCGCGACTTCCGGGGTTTCCCCATCGATCACGACGAGCATGACGTTCTCGATGTTCGGGAAGCTGCGCGCGAACTCGAGGTAGTTCTGGCGAGCCTCGATGTCTTCGGAGATCAGACTCACGTTGTCGGAGTTGATGCCGAGGTTGAGGGCGGCGTAGACGAGCAGGACCGCGGTCGTTGTGCCAGTCAGCCCGAGGACGACCCGGGCATGCCGATTGACGAAACGAACCCAGAGCAGCAGCGCCCGACCGAGGGCCTCTTCGAATCGATCCATCGCCGTTCGATCCCCTCGCTCGCTTTGCACTCGGAACAGGTCAACCGCTATCAGGTGCCTCGAGCGCGAAATCGGCTTTCAAACCGTCTCAGACGCTCTCACACCCACGCATATGAACTCATGCAAACCCACACCCCATGAGGGCGTAGCGCCGAGCCGCTTCCGAGATAGCGAAATGCACGCGTGGGTTCGATGGCTCATATTGTGGCTGGGGATAATCGGGGTAAAAAGCACCCTGATTGGATTGCCGTCAGAGGGGTCCGCTTCGGCACCCGCGGCATCTTCATCACCCTCAGCACCGTTAGCGACGTTAGCGACGAGGGCGGCGGCAAACGGCGAAGAGGTCGAGGCAGTCGGGCCGTATCGGCTCGATCGGAAAATCTTCGATCCGAACTCCTGAGGTTCCACCGCCGGCGGCGATCCCACGTCGAATGACCCGCGCCAGGCGCGCGAAGATCCATTCGACCAGGGGGCGTGGGATTCGCTTGCGAAATCCGAGGGGATCGATCCGGACGATTCGCCGGATGCGGCGAAGCCGTTCCTCGTGATAGCGATGGGCCTCGCCCCGGGCGAAGAGGCCGAGCATCTCGACCGATTCGAAACGCGTCGCAAGCAGCGATCGGAGTTCCTCCGCCTCGTATTCATGGACATGAAACGGATTTTCACCGTCGGAATTCGCGCGATTGGGCGTCGTCACGAGTGCGACGCCGTCGCTCCGAAGAAGTCGCGCGAGCGCGTCGAGGTAGTTCGCGGGGTCGATCAGGTGCTCGATGACCTGGAAGCTCACGATCAGATCGAAGGCCGCGTTCGATAGCGGCATCGATCCGAGGTCCGCGCGCAGGAACCGAGCCGTGTGGGAACTTCCCGGCGCGGGCCCCGCCGTGGGAATGGCGGTGGCCCCCGCGCCGGGCCCGACGCCAGGCCCCACGCCAGGCTCAGTGGCAAGCGGAGCTACCCGGTCGACGGCGACCAGCGAGGGCAGGGCCGCCGCGAGTTCTCGGCTTCCGTAGCCCGTTCCCGAGCCCATCTCCAGGATGTCGTGCGCCCCGCTGGCGAGCGCGATCCGGATCGCCTCCTGATAGGCGGCGCGATGTCGCAGCAGGTCGACCCCGAAGAGCGCATCGCCGGGGTGGAGGCGTTCCCCGGTGAAAGTGAGTTCGGCGTCGCTCATCTGGATGCGTTCTCGTCCGGCCCGTCGTCGGCTTCGACCGTCCCGGCTCTTGCGGCGGCGAGCGCTTCGCGCGTGAATTCGGGTGCAAAGCAAAGCCCGATCAGGGCGCGTGCGGCGATGATCTCGACGGACAGGACGATGCTCGCCGAGAGCAGTTGCGCGTCCGGGGCTACGCCCGAGAAGAGCGCGACGAAGACGATCTGACCCGTTCCGAGCCCGCCGGCCGCGATCGGAAGGGCGGAAACGACCAAGATGATGGCGACGTTCAGCGTCAGCCGGATCCAGCCGACTTCGATCCCGAAGGACCAGAAGAGGGCGCCCACGAGGGCGACGAAGCAGCCGACGAAGAGCAGACGCAAGATTCCGATTTCGACCAGAAGAGCAAGGGGAGCGGTACGCGGGGCGCGTAGAATCGGGAGGTCCCGCACGGCGTCGAGGGGGCCCATCGAGATCGGTGCTCGCAGGAAGACGAAGCCCGCCACGATGGCGAGAATCAAGCCTGCGAGCACGCCGAGCCTCACACCGAAGGTATCGCTCTCTAGCAGCGCGGCGCCGGTCGCCGCACAGGCGAGCACGGCGCCGATATCGAAGAGCGAGATCAGGAAGACCATCCCCGCGGCGGCGGCGAGGCTCGCGCCGGCGCGCCGGCGCAACAAGACCGCGAGGCCGGCGGCCCCGAGCGCGTAGTTCAGCAGGCCGAGCAGATAACAGGCGGCCTTGATCCGGGCGGCGGTCGTCCGGTCAAGCGACGTGGCGTCGGCGGGGTTCGCACAAACGACGCGGTGGAGACATTGCGCCTCGATCAACAGGGTGATCCCGAGGAAGAGCAGCAGCGGCAAGCTAAAACGAATCAGTACTTCGGCGGTCATGTAGTCGAGGGCCACGCGAATATCGATTCGGCGAAGCAGATAGGCGAGGAGCGCTCCGCTCACGAGGAAGGGAACGAACATGCGAGCGCTTCGCTCGAGGCGTGAGGCGATCGAGGGCGTGGCGGATCGATCGATCGTCATGACCGCTGCTTCCCGAGACGTTGTTCGATTGCGGCTTCCATGTCGTCCGTGGCGCGGTCCCAGTCGAATCGCCGAGACCATTCGAGGCATGCACCGCGCATCTCGAGTGCCTCTTCTCGATCGGTCATGAGCATCGACATCGCATCGGCATAACATCTGGCTTCATCCGTTGCATCGGATCCGCGACCTCCTCCGCGACCTCGCCCACGAGTGGCCGGGTCCGGGGGGTCGATCAACAGACCGGTCGTTCCGTGCCGAATGGAGTCGCGCAGGCCGGGGGCGTTGCGCGCGACGACCGGCGTCCCCAACGCGTTCGCCTCGATCACGGTAAGGCCGAAGCCCTCCTTCTCCGAGGGAAACGCGCAGACCCGACTTCCCGCCAGGAGCGCGTCGCGTTCACGATCTTCGATGAAGCCTGTGAAGCGCGTACGGCCCTCCAGGCCGAGATCTCGCGCGAGTTCTTCGAGCCGCTGTCGTTCTGGTCCCCTTCCGATGATCAGGATTTCGAGATTCTGGAAGCGATCGACGAGCAATGCGCCCGCGCGAAGCAGCAGGTCGACACGTTTGTAGCGCTCGAGTCGCCCGACGTAGGTCGCGCGAGGAGGGCGGTCAGCGCGCGGGTCGACCTCGAAGGCGGGCGGGTCGATGCCCGGTGGACTGACGACGATATGCTCCGGGGCGATCCCCCGCTCGACCAGATCCTCGCGCGTACTATCCGAGATGGCCACGAAAAATGTGTCTCGATAGGCGCGAGGGATGCCCGATTCCGCGAGCACGACGGCGGCCGCGATCGGGAACGCGACCTGGTCGAAGGCGACCCGTCCGAAGAGATGGTGACAGATCGCGAGGATGGGAAGGCGGCAATAGAGCGGCGTATAGAAGGGGATCTTGTTGAGGCATTCGACGACGAGATCGAACTCGGAGCTCTTCACCGCCGCGCGCACCCGACCGGGGACACTCGCATAATACACGGGCAGCGGACCGCGCCGCTCGATCGAGACACCCTCTATCTCTGTCAAGCGATCCCCGCCCGGGAAACCCGACGAGTATTGGGTGACGGCATGACCCCGCGCGACGAGGCGCGAGAAGATCCGCGAAAGGTGGATTTCGGCCCCTCCCGCGCGAGGGTGTCCCAGATCTCGCTCGTTGAGGAGCAGGATGCGTCGCCGGCGAGTCAAGGTGCTGGATTCCGATCGCGGAGCAGGCTCGTCCGCATTATTCGTAGTGGCCGCCACAAGGGCTCCAGAAGTGCTGTGATTTCGGGGACCTCGGACCAAAGGCCCGCGCAGACGTACTTTCAGTACGTCGAGCAGGTCGCAGGGAGAAGGCCGTGAAGGCGCAGTGCTTATGGTGTCCAGAGTAGAAGTTCACGAATAATCCGGAACTTAGAGGCGGCCGAGGGTGTGGGCGAGGCGAAGCCACCAGACGATCCAGAGCGCTTCGAAGCCGATCTGCCAGGTGAGCTTCGATTCGCCCCGCGTTCGGTCCAGAAAAAAGAAGGGGATCTCCTTGATTCGTGCACCCGCGGCGGCAAAGCGAAAATTCATCTCGATCTGAAAGGCGTATCCGTCCGCGCGGATTCGCTCGAGACCCATCTTTTCGAGCAGGCTGCGCCGAACGCATCGAAAGCCGCCGGTCATGTCGCTGATCGGGAGCCCCGTCGCGTGACGGGCATAGAGGTTTCCGAACCAGGAGAGAACGATTCGTTCGATCGGCCAGTTCACGACGGTGATGCCGTGGAGGTAGCGCGAGCCAAGGACGACGTCGTGGGTTTCGATTTCGCGCAACAGCGTCGGGATCTGATCGGGAGGATGCGAGAAATCCGCGTCCATCTGGATCACCTGGTCGGCTCCGAGTTCGAGGGCGGTTGCGATACCGGCACGGTAGGCCGCCCCGAGCCCTTGCTTCCGCGGGCGATGGAGCACGTGCACCCGCGACGACGGAAGGGCGTATTGGTCGGCGAGCTGGTCGGCCAGCTTTCCGGTCCCATCCGGCGAATTGTCGTCGACGATCAGGACCTCGATCGAGGGTGCCTGCGCGAGAATCTCGGGGACGATGAGCGGGAGGTTCTCCGCTTCGTCGTATGTCGGAAGGACAACGATCGTCCGGGTCATGGTGCGCTCCATCGATGAGGGTATGTCGTCCGATCCGGTCCCGACAGGTTCGAGCACGGTGCCCGTCGGAATCTGCGGCTGCGCTGCGTTCGGGTGGTGTGCGAACGGCGTCCGGTAGAATCGCAGGATGATCGATAACGCCTTTCGTGCTCGTCTTCCCCGTTTTGCTGGTCCGCTGCTCTCCCTCTACACACGTCTGGGTTGGACGCCGAACCACGTGAGTGCTTTGGGCTTTGCGATTGCGCTGGCGGCGAGTACAGCGGTTGCTACCCACTTCTGGTGGGTGGCTCTGGTGCTCTGGTGGGTGTCACGTCTGGCGGACGGAACCGACGGGCTCTACGCGCGGGAGACCGGTCAGGCGAGCGATTTCGGGGCCTATCTCGACATCGTGCTCGACATGGCGTCCTACGGCGTGATGGTGCTCGGTTTTGGCTTCGCGGCGCCTGCGTTCCAACCCCAATGGACGATGATGCTCTTTCTGTACATCCTGTGTATCGCGAGCGCGTTGGCCCTGGGCATGCAGGAGGCGAAGCGCGAGATGTCGCCGCGGGACGATCGAGGGCTCCGGCTCGGCGCGGGCCTCGCGGAAGGCGGGGAGACCGGCCTCGCCTACAGCGTTTTCCTGCTCTTCCCGAATGAACTCGGGGTGACGACAACGCTCTGGGTCGTGATCCTCGCGATCACCGTGATCGCACGGACCCTTCTCGCCCTGCGCACGCTGGGCTCGCCCGCGCATTCCTCGATCCGTGGGGAACCCGCGTCAACGGGCGGCGAATCACACAAAGTGTGACATCGATCATCAAGCGATCGCACGCGCCCGGCCGATACATCACGGAGTTTCGTATGCAGCGAGTCCGCAGGACTCGAGGGGGCGATCACGTGGCGGGCGGCAAGCGAATTCGAAGTGTGCGGGCGGGTTGGCTCCTCGCCGCGGGCCTCTTCGCAGGCTCTTTCTTCGTTTCGGCCGAGAGCGCGGCAGATTGGGACGTCTACGTGTCGGCGGGGCTCGGAATCTCGACCGCGGTCGTCGACACGGATGGCGAGAGCCCGAACGCGCCGGGGCCGATCCTGCTATTCGGATCCGATGACGACTCCTCACCGCTGGTCGACGGCGCAGTCGGGCTCGCAATTCCGATGGACGAGCTCGTGCCCAGGGAATGGCTGCTCGATGTGCGACTTCCGAATTGGCCCGTGCGATTCGAACTCGAGGCCGCGGGCCTTCGCGAGTTCGAACTGAAGACGGAGCGCGGCGCCGGCAGTTTCTTTACGAGCGTGAAGGCCACGACCCTGCTCGTGAACAACTGGCTCGACATTCCGCTGATCGAAATGTGGCGTCCGGTCCAGTACCTCGGTGGCCTCGGCCGGCAGCCGCGACTCCGCCAATGGCTCGAGCCCGGGAGCTTCTTTCTGGGATGGGGAATCGGGCTCAGCGTCCTCGAGATCGACGGATCCGACAATGTTGCCTTGTCGGGCTCGGACGATATCTACGATTTTGCCTGGAATGTGGGTACGGGCGTGAACTACGCGTTGACCGACAAGGTGGATCTCAGTATCGGGTATCGTTACCTCGGGCTCGGCAAACAGAAGATCGATCTGGACGGTGGCGGGGCACCCGTCGGCGGTGACGTGGAATTCGATCCCGATGTGCACGAGTTTCGTGTGCAGATCCGCGTCGAGGTCTACGACTTCCGGAGTCCCTGGCGCTGATCCCGACTCGCATCGGATCGTTCGTAGCACCCCGCCTAGCCCTCGGATAGCCTTCCCGCGTGCCGTGTCGCGCTCGATCCTCATGCTTTGCTCGGGCCCTTCTTGCAGCCCTCACGTTGGGTCTGCTGACCGCGACGTCGACTCCGATATTCGCACAGGCATTCGCGCAGGGGCCGACGATCTCGCTCAACCAGAAGCGAATCCGGATCGAGCAGCTCGTCAAGCGCATCGGCGAGGCGACCGAGCGAACGATCCTGCTCCCCGACGATGTTCGTGGCACGGTCTCGATCGTGGCGAAGCGGCCCGTGACCCACGACGAGGCCTGGTCGATTCTCGGATCGTGTCTCTCTCTCCTGGGCTATTCGCTGTTGCCCTCCACGGTCGGGATTTGGCGGATCGCGAAGGTGGCGGAGGCCGTCGGAGAGGCTCCCTTTCGCATCGACGCGGGGACGGAAAGCGATTCGTATGTGACGACGTTGATCCCCCTTCGCGTGGCCAAACTGACGGACGTGCTCAGGGTGCTCGAGCCGCTGGCGGGGAGTCGGGTCACGCTGGTGCCCCTCGAGACGAACCGTAGTCTGATCGCGAGCGGGCCGGAGCGAGCGATCGCGCGGCTCACGGTGCTCGCGGGCGAACTCGATCGCATCGAGGAAGAGACGCTTCGGCTGCGTGTTCTGCGCTACCGCGATGTCGCGGAAGTCGAATCCTTCGTCGAAGGTTTCCTCGAATCGGCGGGCGTCTCGGTTCGCGGCCTTCAGGTCTGGAGCGACCAACGAACCAATAGTCTCGTCGTGCGAGGGGAAGGCGAGGATGTCAGGCGCGTGCTCGACTTCGTCGACGACATCGACCGGCCGATCGAGACCGCCGGATCGATTCGAATCCTACGCGTCCTGCATCGCGATCCCGAAGAGGTCGCCGATCTGATTCGCACCTTCGCCGATCCCATCAAGAGTGCAACGAGCGAAGCGGCAGCTTCGGCGACCGCATTGTCGGGCGCCGATTTCTCGATTGCCGTCGACGGGCGGAGCCGATCGCTCGTCATTCGGGCAGCCCCTCAGGTCCATGTGGCAATCCGTGAGATTCTCGAAATTCTCGACGTACAACCCCAGCTGATCGCAGTCGACATCACGATCTCCGAATTGCGAACACCCCAGAGTTACGCGCTCTCTTTTGGCTTCCAGATCCCCTTTGCGACGGGGAGCGATGCGAGCGATCTCGTGGGGGTCATCAATACCCTCCCCACACAGACTTCGCTGCCCTTCGTTCCGACGGTTGTCGGTCGCGTTCAGCGCGATTCCGGGATTTCGTTTCAAGAAACCGGTCCGGGAGGGCGGACGGTCAATGTTCCCATTATGCAGACCGGCGCTTTCGCCGCTGCGGATTTCAAGGGAACCAATGAGATCCTGATCCAGCCGAATCTGATCGTGACCGCTGGCGATCACCACGAAATCTTCGTCGGAAACAACATCCCGATTCCGGTGACGACAGACTCCACCTCGAATTCTGATGCCAGGTTGTCTGCGACGCTCTCGCGCACGACGACGATCGTTCGACAGGATATCGGCACCCGGATCGGCATCGATGTGACGGCCGGCCGGGAGGGCAAGATCCAGCTCGACCTCGAGATCGAACTCTCAGCCCTCGATCCGACGCAAGTCGGCCTCGGCGGGGATCCGAGGGATGTCGGGGTGTCGTTCATCGAACAATATCTGACCGTGACGGCGCGGCTCTACGACGGGGAAATCGCCGTGCTCGCGATGAATCGTAAACAGGTGGAGACCCGCATCAACTCCGGTGTCCCGTTCCTTCGCGACCTTCCCTTCATCGGATTCCTGTTTCGCACGACGGGCACATTGATCGAAGACGTTCATCTGATCATCGCCGCTCGTACACGTCGCGTGTCGAACCCCTCCGAGCTCATCGCGGACACGATCCGACGCAGGCTGGTCTTCGAACGGAGGAGGGCGCGAGAGGGGACCCTACCCAAGGCGAATGGATCGCCCTACGGCGTGCGGGTGACGACGCGAGCGCGGGAGGACGATGCCGAAGCGATCGAGGATTCCCTGGTGCTGCGCGGCTACCAGGCCGAGACGCATGCCTGGTCGGGTTCGGGCAGGGACTATTTCGACGTCTACGTAATCGGACTGGGCTCGATGGTCGCCGCCGCCGAGGTCGCCGAGACCCTGTCGAGAGACGGCTGGGAGACGGATCTGGTCGTGCTACCCGAGCGCGGAGAGCGCGAATAGCGCGAAGAGCCGGACGCGGCAGACCCGCGAACGATTCGCGCGGTGCCTCCCACGTGACCGTCCTGGCCGACGACGAGATGCGGCAGACCCACCCGCTCGAGAAATTCAGCGCATTCGTCCTCGCGGTGCAGCATCGCGATCGTCGAGACGGCGCCGGCGATCAGGCAATGTTCTGCGGTGACGGAGACGCAGGCCGGGCCGGCTCGGAAGCTCTGCCCCGTTCGCGGGTCGAGAAGATGGGAATAGCGAATCCCCTCGACGATCATGAAGCGTTCGTAGTCGCCGCTTGTTGCGAGCCCGCCGCGATCCAGGGCGATGCTCGCGATCGGCTGCTCCGGGTGCCGTGGATTGCGGATTCCGACGAGCCAGCTCGTTCCGTCCGGGTGGGGTCCGACGACCGCGAGATCTCCGCCGAGGTCGATCATGCCGGAGCGTACGCCCAGCGTGCGGGCGAGCTCGGCGACACGATCCGCAGCGTATTCCTTCACGAAGCCGCCGAAGTCGAGCTCCATTCCCGGGGTGGGCAGGACGAGCCGGGGGCGATTCCATTGGACCTTTGACCAGCCGACGCGATCGAGCGTCTGTCTGATCGAATCGGGGGAGGGCAGCCGTCCGGACTTGAAGTTCCAGACCTGGCGCAATACGCCGGAGGTCGGATCGAAGCGGCCGTCGCTCTCGTGAAAGCTCGTGTCTGCGAAATCGAGGAGCGCAGCCGTCTCCTCGTCGAGTTCGATTCCGTCGGGATCGCCCGCGCTCCGGTTGATCCGAGTCGTCAGGCTGTCGTCCCGAAAGCGTGAGAACTTTTGCTCGAGCCGAGCGATTTCCCAGCTGCAGGCTTCGGCAATCGGCGCCACCGCTGCGCGGGATGCTCCGTAGAGCGCGAGTTCGCAGGGGCTGCCCATCGCGCGAAAGGCAAACCGTTCGAGTCGCATGATCAGAAGCGGCCGGAGAGCGTGAAGGCGACGACGTGGAAGTTGACCAATCCGGGGGCTTCGTCGGTTTCCGATACGCTCGTCAAGCCGAAGTCGCCGTCGGACAGGTACCGCTCGTAGGAGAGTGCCGCGAGCAGGTCGAAACCGTCGGTGATTCCGAAGCGTTCGAGGAATCTCGGCGGCTCGTATTGGAAGAGGTCGCGTAGCTCGACCTCGAGCTTTCCCTTGAACGAGATCGCGCCGTAGGGTGAAAGCCGATAGTCGCTCGAGCGTTCGCTCGGCGGGGTGCCACCGGGAAGTACCGCTTCGTAGAAATCCGCCTTGCTCTGGCTGTACCAACGAAAGCCCGGCGCGAAGGTCAGCCACTCGAAGACCTTCTGGTACCAGGCCAGCTCGATGGTATGCGAGCGAACGTCCCAGTCGTCCGCGTAGAACTGGTAGTCCGCGTGGGCCGAGCCGTTCAGGGATTCGAAATGATGCCGGTAGCGAAAGAGGATGCTGACCTGATCCTTCTGATCGGGTCGTTCGTCGGAGAGTAGACCCTCGTTGGGCTCAATCGTCGCGACGAGCTTGTAGGGATCGTTGAGAAAGCCCTGGGAGTGCTTGTACTTGATCGTGGCCTGCAGGGTCGAAGCGCGCGAGAGAATCTGGGAGATCCCGGCGAAGAGATCGATGCTCCACTTTTGATCGCTGCCCGGACGATCGGGGGCCCCATCGGAGTCGGTGGGGTTGATCCAATCGTAGGAAAAGCCCAGCGAGGCGTTGAGCACCGTGTTCTTGTCGTTGTAGTTGCGCTCGGCGCCCAAGCCCAGATTGAACGACGTGTAGTCTTTTTCGATCGAGAAACCACCGGACATCGTGTCCTTGCCACGATCCATGTAGAAGTCGAGGTCGACCGCCGCATCGAAGCGGTGATCATCGATCGTGGCGCCGCTCATGACCTGGAGCGGTTTGCCGGTTCCAGCCTCGGCGACCACGAACCACGGGGAGGCGCCGCTCATTTCTTCGTAGAGGAGGTCGATTCCGAGATCCATGCGGTCGGAGATCGGAAGATCGAAGCGGAGCTGCTGAGTGTAGATTTCGTAGCGATCGCGTGAGCCGACGCCATCGTCGAGGAAATCTCCGGGCGAGAGGTTGTCTTCGAAGTAGTAGCTCGAGGCCAGCGAGCCCGTGGCGCGTTCGATGGGTACGTCCGCGCTCGCAGGTGTCGCGATTCCGGGGAGTGCTATGGCACTCGTCGTGAGTGCGGTGAGCGTGCGGCTCGGACGGGGGAATGCGATGGCCGGATGTTCGTCGGCCTCTCGATTCCGCTGTTCCGTCCCTTTCGGCTCTGCGCCGTCCATCCCTCGTTCCCCTCTGATGTTTCGTGCCCTGTGCATCGGCCGGTATCAGTTACAGCCGCAACCGCCGCCGCCGCCGCTGCCACCCGGCATGGAGGATTCCTTGCTGAAGTAGATGTGGGCCTCGCGTTTGGCTTCGACCGGATCGGGATCCCAGGCCATGTCGCGGCGCGCGAGCAGATCACGTTCCCAGGGCTTGACCTGGACACACCCCGTGCTGATCGCGAGGGTCGACAGAATCAACATCGAGATGACGATTCGCTTCATCTACTTCTTTCCCAGCTTCGGGGTTCTGAGAAGAGCGCGGATCTCTTCGCGCAGGCGCGATCCATCACCGCGGGAGAATCCGCGATGGACATAACGGATCACGCCGTCCCGATCGATCAGATAGGATGTCGGCATCGTGTCGACGCCGAATTTCTCGGGAAGCCGACCCTTTGGATCGCTCGCGCTCGGGTAGCCGATCGGGTTCTTCTCGAGGAAGCGCAACGCCTTCTTCTCGGCCTGATCGAGATTGATCGCGATGATCTGGAACTGGTCTTCCGGGAACTCGCTGCGCATCCTCTCGATCTCGGGAATCGCGATCAGGCAGGGACCGCACCACGAGGCCCAGAAGTCGAGGTAGACGACTTTGCCGCGATATTTTCCGAGCTCGACCATTCCCTCGCCACCCAGCGAGGGCGCGGCGAACGCCGGCGCGCGATCCCCTGCTTCGAGGGCCGAAGCGGTCGCGCTCGGCAAGCAGATCATCAGCGTCGCAAAGAGCACGAGTGCACGGAAAGCCATCATCGAATCAATCTCCCGGTTTAGAAGGCGGGCTAGCAGCGAGCCCCCGCGGCTCCCCGTTGCATCGTCTCGTCGGCGAGCGCTTATGAGAAAAATGTGATGAACGTCGCTCCCGGACGTGCTCAGATCCGGCGCGTCCCGCGCGAGGACTCGAGTGCCGTGAGGACCTCGCGCTGGGAGAGGAGCTCCGACAACACGATGGGTTCGTTCGGACGGCCGGGTCGGTAGACCAGGTAGAGGGGAACCCCCGCGCGACCGAATTCCGCCAACTTCAGTCGGATGTCTTCGTCGCGACGAGTCCAGTCGGCCTTGAAGAGCGAATAGTTCTGATCGGAGAAGGCTTTGCGGATGCGGTCGCGATCGAGCACGGTGCGTTCGTTCAGCTGGCAGGTGATGCACCAATCTGCGGTGAAGACGACGAAGGCGGGACGGCCGGCGGCGAGCGCTGCGGCCACGGCGTCCTCCGAATAGTGTTCCCAACCGTCTTCGAGATCCGCCCGGGGTTCGCTGGCCTGTGCCGTGTCGGCCGGATCGAACTCGATCAGGTTGAAGCCCGCGAAGGCGAGTCCCGCGATCGTGAGCGCGCCGGCCCGACCGAGCCATCGGCTCCGCAGGGGTTGCATCTGACCGAAGCCCCAGAGCAGGAAGCCCAGGAAGAGCAGGACCCCCATCATCGAGATGACCGCAGAGGTCCCGCCGCTCTGTCCGAGGACCCAGAGCAGCCACACCACCGTGGCGAGCAGGCTGAATCCGAGTCCGGCACGCAACGTGTTCATCCACGGGCCCGAGCGCGGGACGAAACGTGCCAGGGCGGGGGCAAAGCAGATGACGAGAAAGGGGACGGCGAGGCCCAGGCCGATGGCGAGAAAGATGGCGGCGACGGCCAGGCCGGAGCTCGCGAAGGCGAAGCCGACGGCGGTGCCGAGAAAGGGCGCCGTGCATGGGGTCGCGAGGACGACGGCGAGGAGCCCCTCGAAGATGGATCGTTCGAGCCCGGTCGCATGCTGGCCGACGCGGGCGAGTCGCCCCTGACCCAGTTCGATTTCGAAGACGCCGAAAAGATTGAGGGCGAAGGTGACGAGGAGCGCGCTGATCGCGGCGACGAAGAGCGGCTCCTGGAACTGGAATCCCCATCCGACGGAATGGCCGGCCGCTCGCAGGCCTAACACCACGAGCGAGAGCAGCGCCATCGATCCGAGTACGCCCGCCGTATAGGCGAGGCCGTGGAGCCGAACCTCGCGCGGATCCTTTTCCGCCAGATCGGCGATCGCAACGATCTTGATCGCGAGGACGGGCAATACGCAGGGCATCCCATTCAGGATCAGCCCTCCGAGCATCGCGAGCAGGAAGATCTGGACCCAGCGCATCGGCGGAATCGGTGCATTCGGCGCCGTGCCAGCCACCGCGGGCTGGGCCTCGGCCTGGGCCGCTTCGATCGGAACGTCGAGTTCGACATGCTGAAGTCGGCCCTTCGCATCACGCAGCGGAACGAGGCCCCAGAGCCGATCCTCGCCCTCTTCGAGCCGTGTCGCTTCGAGCCGCAATACGAACTCGCCCGTCGCGGCATTCTCGGAGACGACCCTCGCGGCGGACATCTCGAAGGTCTCACCCTCCATCGGCATGAAGAGTGAGGCGTGATCCATCTGCGCGAGGGACGGACACGGGGCCTGAGATTCGAGACAGGTATCGAGCGTGAGTTCGAGTCCTCCCGGCTCGTCGGTCGAGGGGGAACCCTGCGTCCAGCGGGCCTGCGCGACGAGCCCGATCCGCTCGGCGGAGACGGGCACCCGCGCGAGCGAGGCCTCGAAGAGTCGATCGACGACGACTTGATCCGGAGCGCTCAGGGGGGAGTCGAGGGGTGCCGTGAGTTCGAACTCGGCGGGCACGCACTGGCTGCGGCAGATCAGCACGCGGGCCCTCGCACGGGCAATCCGCTCGAGCCCGCCCGCGGCCACGGCCTGGCCGGACGCTGTAATCGGAGCGGAAAGCAGAACCGAGCCCTCGTACCCCCAGGTCGTAAAGAGGCCGTCGGCCTCTTCGAAGGTCTGCGGAGCGGGCCAGTCGATCTCGCCGATCTCGTAACCGGCGGCGGTGAGGCCGAGGGCGGGGGCGATGCCCGTACCGCCGGGATTCCGCCAATAGACGTGCCAGCCCGGCTCGAGATCGAGGAGTACACCGAGGCGTCTTTGCGCACCCCCAGCGGGTGCGCTCGACACGAGAAGTCGGGCGTGCAGCTGGGGCTCGTCGTCCTCGATCACCGTCGCAACGCTCGCCGAGCGGGGAAGTGAAGGCAGCAGGGCGGCGGCTTCGAGCGCGAGCGGCAGCTTGTCGGCCATCGCGTTTCCCGCCATCAGGCTCATCCCGATCGCGATCGCGAGCGCGCGGGTGATCGGGGGAATCGAAAAGGCATGGGGTCGCATCGAGCTTCCTTCTTGATCTTCGCTTTTTTTCACGGGTTCTCGCTCGTTCGCTATCGGCCGCTTCGTACGCCCACCTTTTGGTCATTTCGCACACCTCTCGAATCGGTGAGGTGACGGACGACCGGAACTCCCGTGCCGCGGCAAATCCTCGGCAGTTCGAACGCGTCTTCTTGCTGCGACTCGCGGTCGATGTGCATTTTTCTGACCCGATCGCAAATTGGAGCGAAAAACACACAATTTGGTGAGGCAGATCACCGAGAAGGACTGTTGACAACCGAAGGGGTGAAGAGCCCCGGCTTGCCCTGTCCGTTCTCCGTCGAGAACCGAACGGCTGCGGGATTGGGCGGGCCAAGACGAGGTCGAGTTCGCATGTTGACGACGAGACGAAGCAGCGAGAGGGAGAACGGGGGGAGCTGGAACGGGGTTCGAGAACCGCGCCCGGCCGCGTACGCCTGGCTGCTGCTGGCGGTGCTCGGGCTGCTCGTTTCGACGGGTGTCGCCAACGCCCAGATGGATGATGTGGACCGCGCACGCCGCATCCACGACCGGCTGGCCGGTGTGCCCCCGGACGATGCCACGCTCTCCGCGATGACGACCTTCGTCGGAAACGGCCGCGCCGATCTTGCCGCCGATCTCGCGATGCAGAATCCCAATTTCTACAACGTCGTGCTCAAGAACTGGATCACACCCTGGACGAACGAAGACATGACCGTGTACGCGCCGCTCAACGACTATACGGCGACGGTGATCGGCATGATCCGGGATGATGTCCCCTTCAACCTCGTGCTCTCCGAGGACATGATCTACACGGGAGAGACCAACCTGGTCGCTCCGAACTACGAACACACCAGCAATGATCACTACCGGGCGCTGGAAGATCAGGGCATCGACCTCAGCGACCCGGCGAACCTGGTCCAGCGCACCCAGTCGGGTCTTCCCGGGTCACAGATCTCGTCGAACCAGGCGGCGGGCGTCATCACGACGCGTGCGGCCGCGGCCGCGTTCTTTCCAGCCGGAACGAACCGTGCGATGTGGCGCTTTACCGCGATCCACTATCTCTGCCGCGACATGGAGCAGTTGAACGACATCACCCGCCCCGGCGATCGAATTCGTCAGGACGTGACCCGCAGCCCGGGTGGTGACAGCGAGATCTTCCTGAATACCTGCTTCGGCTGTCATGCCGGGATGGATGGGTTGTCCGGCGCGTACGCGTATTTCGACTGGGATGACGTCCAGGAACGAATGGTTCACACCCCGGGTGTCGTTCAGGAGAAGTACACGACCAATGGCAACACCTTCCCCTTCGGATATATCACGGAAGACAACAGCTGGATCAACTACTGGCGCGAAGGTCCGAACTCGCTGCTCGATTGGCGTGGGGCCTCCGATCGTGGGTTCGGCGCGAAGAGCCTCGGCGCCGAGGTGGCTTCGACCCGGGCGTTCTCGGTCTGTCAGGTCGAGAAGGTCTTCGAGAAGGTCTGCTTCCGTCCGCCCAAGGATCAGGATGATCGTGATGCCATCGAGCTCATCACGGACAATTTCGAGGCGAATGGCGTCTATCGGATGAAGGGCGTGTTCGCGGAAGTCGCCGAACACTGCATGGATGATTGAGGAGGTACGGCATGCGTAGCAATCGAACGCGCTCGGCCCTGCCGAGTCGATCCAGGAATGGAAACGCCCACGTCAACCCAGAGGGATCAGGGAACCACACGATGAAGTTTTCCGACTTCCCCTGCAGATCATCAGTCGACGAGAAGCGTGGCTTCACGCGTGCGGCGCTCCTCGCGGTGCTGGTGGTGGTCTTCGCTCTTGGCTGCGGAGACTACGGTGGACCCTCGACGGATACGTCGATCGTTCAAAACAATATTGGTGCGGGTCTGCCCGAAGGTCTGTCGGTCGCCGAGCAGGTGACGAGCTTCGAGACGACGGTCTACCCGCTGGTTCGCGCGAACTGCGCCGGCTGTCATGATCAGGGGGGCGCGGGCGCGCCGAAGATCGCGCACATCGATTCCTCGACGGCATGGTCGGCGGTCGTCGACAACCAGAAGGTGAGCTTTTCGGATCCGCCGTCGTCCCGCCTGGTCCGGCGCCTGGCTGCGGACTTTCATTTCTGTTGGTCGGATTGTGCGAGCGATGCTGCGGTGATGATCGCAGAGATCGAGGCCTGGCAGGCGGCGATCGAAGCCGCCGGTGGGACGAGCGGGGCCGTCGATGTCGCGGAGCTTTCGAGCGATACGAGGACGCTCCTCGATGGATTCGAAGAGGTGGGGGAAGAGCGCTTCGAGGACGGAATCATCGCGCTCTGGGAATTCAAGGAGCTGACGGGATCGACGGCCTTCGATACGAGTGGCGTCGATCCGGCGATCGACCTGACGCTCGAGGGCGAGGCGGAGCTGATGCCGAGCTATGGCGTCAATATCCCGAGCGGTCGTTTGATCGGAACGGAGCTCGCCAGTCGCAAGCTTTACGACCGGATCGCGGACCAGTTCACGGGCAGCCAATCCTATACGCTCGAGACCTGGATCTCGAACGCGAACATCACGCAGGATGGCCCCGCGCGCATCTTTACCTACTCGCGAACCAACGGCTCGCGAAACTTCATGCTCGGGCAGGTCGCTTATCAATATGTAGCGCGCAACCGGTCGTACCTGACCGTCACGAGTGGAAACGGCACGCCGACGCTCGAGACCTACGACGTCGATCAGGACGCGCAGGCGACGCTCCAGCACGTCGTCCTGACCTACGACCAGCTGCGTGGACGGCGTATCTACGTCAACGGTCGCTGGACCGACGACGAGGACGAGATCGCCGCGGGGCCACTCTGGAACTGGGCGACGAACCACCAGGTCATCCTGGGCCAGGAGCGTACGACCGACCATCAGTGGATCGGTCAGGTTCGCTTTGCCGCGGTCTACGATCGTTCGATCACACCGGAACAGATTCTCCAGAACTACGAGGCGGGGATCGGGAAGCGGGTGACGCTGGTATTCGACGTGTCCCAGTGGACCGGCGGCACCTCGACGATCGAGTTCTCGGTGACCGAACTCGACGGATACAGCTATCTGTTCTGCGCACCGACTTTCGTGAGCGACGTCGGCGTACCGATCCGGGTCCAGAATCTGCGAATCTCGCTCAACGGAATCGTGCCGGTCTCGGGCCAGGGATTCACGAATCTGAACGCGCTCGTGACGACAGACCGTCAGTTGCTGTCTCGACAGTGTTCGGTCGTCGGGGGCTTGATCGACTCCAATACGGACATCTTCCAGCTCTCGCTCGAGCAGCTCGGGATCTTTCAGGACCCGGTTGCGGTGGTGGCTCCGCCGCCGCCCGGCGCCGAGGACTTTGGAAACGCGGTTCCCTTGATGGGCGTACGTAGCTTTGCGCGGGTGAACGCGACGATGGCTGCGGTGACGGGCGTCGATCCGGAGACGCCTGCAGTCGACGCGGTCTACGGGGAGCTCCTGACGCAGCTGCCCTCGACCAATGACCTGCGAAGCTTCGTGTCGGCCAACCAGGTCGGGATCGCGAAACTCGGAATCGAGTACTGCGCGGAACTCATCGACGACACGAGCCCGGGCGGGTTGCGCGAGACCTTCTTCCCCGGTGGCGCCGCCTTTGGTTGGAATCAACCGCCCGCGGTGGCTTTCGCGAATCCCCTGGACGTCGACCTCGTGACCGATCCGATCCTCGACACGATCATCGGCGCGGGTTTGCGGGGCAACGTCGGGGCGATTTCGGCGCGTGATCAAGCGGAAGCGGTGCTCGATCAGTTGGTCGCGGATCTGTTGGGCAGCTGCGGTGGGTTGGATCAACCGCTCTGCGATGACGAATTCACCCGAAGCATCGTGAAGGGATTGTGTACCACGGCCGTCGCGAGCGGACCCTTGCACATTCACTGATCGAGCGGACCCGGTCGAGCACCCCGACAGCGCTGCCGAAAACATTCCCGACCTCTCCCGAGACGAGGAGGAGCAGAACATGAAACCGCTCAGACGACTCAAGAAGACCCCGAAATTCGACGGTCGGGGGAAGGAATCCGATGCGCCGATGCTTCACCCGGACCATCCACGGCCGAGGACCCGCCGCGAGTTTCTAGGCCAGGGCTTCCTGGCGGGAGCCGCCTACGTGACGGCGCCGTCGATTCTTTCGCTACTCGGTGCGCGAACCGCGACAGCCCAGGCCACCTGCTCCC
>Ga0114950_10000872_pt1 | contig 21902 bp, 14 predicted proteins | sample N075metaG_FD_83503 | JGI IMG/M metagenome (GOLD analysis project Ga0114950, IMG submission 83503) | Deep subsurface microbial communities from Kermadec Trench to uncover new lineages of life (NeLLi) - N075 metaG | ecosystem: Environmental > Aquatic > Marine > Ocean trench > Sediment | place... | reverse complement strand
CTCGAGTTACTGGATGAAAGTGGTGTTCCCATGCTGGATCTCGAATACCACCGCCTTTCCGAAGCTGACCTGGATACCCGGTTTCAAACCGGCAACCTGTTTTTTGGCAATGCCGAGGCGTCTCTCCGGGATATTGTTGAGGTGCTTGAAAATACCTATTGTAGTTCCATCGGCGCGGAATATATGCACATCAGCGATGAAGCGGAACAGATGTGGGTGCAGCAGAGAATGGAAGGCGCCCGATCCAGGCCTGCTTTCAGCGACGGCGTAAAACGCCGATTGCTCGACAGGTTAATTGCCGCGGAAGGATTGGAAAAGTATCTGGGCAGTAAATATCCCGGGACTAAACGTTTTGGCCTGGAGGGTGGAGAAAGCGCCATTCCCTGTCTGGCTGAATTGATTCATCGGGCAGGCACCGCAGGCATAGTGGAGACTGTTATTGGCATGGCGCACCGCGGCCGGTTGAATGTGCTGGTTAACCTGTTTGGTAAAGACCCCGCGGAATTGTTTGATGAATTCGAAGGCAGATATGAGCCTGGTACCGGCTCCGGGGATGTGAAATATCATCAGGGATTTTCTTCCAATCTGATGACCCCTGGTGGTGAGATGCATCTTGCATTAGGTTTTAATCCCTCCCATCTGGAAATTTCCGCCCCTGTCATTGTGGGGTCTGTCAGGGCACGAATGGACCGCCGTGAAGACCATACGGGCGACAAGGTGCTGGCCATCAATATCCACGGTGATGCTGCTTTCGCTGGCCAGGGTGTGGTGATGGAAACCTTCCAGATGTCACAAACAAGGGGTTTCTACACGGGCGGCACCATACACATCATTATCAACAACCAGATCGGTTATACCATTAGCAATCCGGAAGATGCCCGTTCGACGAAGTACTGCACGGAGATTGCCAAGATGGTTCAGGCGCCAATATTCCATGTCAATGGGGATGATCCTGAAGCGGTGTTGTTTGTGTCTCAAATGGCGCTCGACTACCGCATGGAATTCAAGAAAGATGTCGTTATCGATATCGTTTGTTATCGACGTCGAGGTCACAATGAAGGAGACGAACCTTCAATTACCCAACCCATGATGTATCAGGCCATCCACAAGCACCCGACAACAGCGACATTGTATGCGCAGAAGGTTGTGGCTGATGGGGTCATTGAAGAAGATGATTATCGCTCGAGAATAACCGCCTATCGTGAAGCACTCGATGAGGGCAAAGCCGTTGCATGGGACTATTTGAAAGAGCCGGATACGTCCCTTTTTGTAGATTGGGAACCTTACCTGGGTCACGATTGGGATGCGCCAGCTGATACCACGTTTGAACTCAAATCATTCCAGGCTATCGCCAACAAGCTTAATGAAGTGCCGGAAGGATTCGTTTTGCAAAGACAGGTCTCGAAGATAATGGAAGACCGAAAGAAAATGACGGCCGGAGTAATGCCCATCAACTGGGGATATGCGGAGATAATGTCCTATGCGACCTTACTGTCTGAAGGCTTCAAGATTCGGATAACCGGTCAGGATGTTGGTAGAGGTACATTTTCCCATCGCCATGCAGTGTTGCATGACCAGAAAGAAGGAGGGACCTTCGTTCCACTGGAATCCATTGGTGAGAAAGAGCGCCAGTTCATGCTGTATGATTCGCTGCTTTCGGAAGAAGCCGTGCTCGCATTTGAGTATGGTTATTCCGGTACCAGTCCGAATACCCTGGTGATCTGGGAGGCTCAGTTTGGTGACTTTGCCAATGGTGCGCAGGTTGTTATCGATCAGTTTATTACCAGTGGAGAACACAAGTGGGCGAGGTTGTCAGGTTTAACGCTACTGCTGCCCCATGGATATGAAGGGGCTGGTCCGGAACACTCTTCCGCCAGGCTGGAAAGATATTTACAGCTGTCGGCAGAACACAATATCCAGGTTTGTATTCCAACAACCCCCAGCCAGATATATCACCTGTTAAGAAGGCAGGCTATTCGACCGGTGAGGAAACCGTTGATCGTGATGACACCAAAGAGCTTATTACGTCACAATGAGGCCATATCAACACTGGAAGATTTAACCGGGGATAAGTTTGAGGTCGTGTTGCTTGACGACGCAAACCAGGATCTGGGCAAGGTTACGCGTATTATCTTTTGTAGTGGTAAAGTTTATTACGATCTGAAAGCAAAAAAAGATGCCACCGGTCTTGATCATATTGCAATTGTCAGAATTGAACAGCTGTACCCGTTCCCCGAAGAAATATTAACGGATTTAATCACCCGGTGCCCCAATATAGATACCTCGGTCTGGTGTCAGGAAGAGCCCATGAACCAGGGCGCCTGGTATAGCAGCCAACATCACTTGCGGCGTGTGCTGCACAAGAAATTTCCGTCCCTCTATCTACATTACGCAGGGCGTGAGGCGTCCGCTGCTGCTGCTGTCGGTTATATGTCACTCCATATTCAGCAACAAGAAGAGCTGGTTGAAGATGCGCTTTACAAAACTGACATTGATTGACGTGAAACATTTGCTTAAATCAGGACACCAACCCGTTAAGGACCAACAATGATAGAAATCAAAGCCCCTGAATTTCCTGAATCCATTGCTGATGGTGAAGTTGCAACCTGGCATATTGAAGTAGGTGAAGCAGTGACCCGGGACCAACTTCTTGTGGATATCGAGACAGACAAGGTGGTACTGGAAATAGTCGCTCCGGCGGATGGGGTCCTCACCAGGATACTCAAGGCAGAGGGTGAAACGGTGCTGGCTGAAGATGTACTTGCTGAATTTGAAGCAGGCGAAGCGTCGGCCGACATAACAGAAAAAAGCAGGATTGAACCCGTACAGGCGAGTGTCCCTGATACTGCCAGCCTGGTCAGCCCGGCTGCAAGGAAAATGGCCGAGGAAAATCTGATCGATGTGACGAAAATAAGCGGCACAGGTAAAGGTGGAAGAATTACCAAAGAAGATATTATCAAAGCTGTTGCAGCAGCAGAACTTCAATCGACTTCACAAGCGCAATCCGGAAGCGGTACCAGGGCCTCGATGGAACCCGGGGTACCGGTCGCGGGTGAAAGAGTTGAACGCCGCGTGCCCATGACCCGATTGCGCGCAAGCATTGCCAGGAGACTGGTCGATGCACAGCAAACCGCGGCAATGCTAACAACCTTTAATGAAGTCGATATGCAGGCGATTATTGATCTGCGTACCAGGTACAAGGAAGACTTCGAGAAAGCACACAATGGCACCAGACTGGGTTTTATGTCTTTCTTTGTCAGAGCAAGTGTTGAGGCACTGAAAAGGTTTCCGGCAGTCAATGCGTCAATTGATGGTAATGATATTGTATACCATGGATACCAGGATATTGGCGTCGCTGTCGGATCGCCCAGGGGGCTGGTTGTGCCCGTCATCCGGGATGCAGATAGCCTTACATTGGCAGAACTCGAAGACCAGGTGCGGGATTACAGTACCAAAGCCCGGGATGGCAAGTTATCCATCGAAGATATGTCAGGCGGTACATTCACCATTTCCAATGGCGGCGTATTTGGGTCACTCTTGTCTACACCTATTTTAAATCCGCCGCAGACTGGCATCCTGGGCATGCATAAGATTCAGGAACGACCCATGGCCGTTGATGGTGAAGTGCAAATTCGACCCATGATGTATCTTGCGTTGTCCTATGACCATCGACTAATTGATGGCCAGGAAGCCGTTCGATTCCTGGTGACAATAAAAGATTTCCTCGAAGAACCAGCCAGAATATTGCTGGATATTTAGTTCGAGAACAGATGCGAACCCGGTATAGATTCAATTTAAGGAAAAGAAATGTCAACGAAATTTGATGTCATCGTAATAGGTGCTGGACCAGCCGGATACCATGCTGCAATTCGAGCGGCCCAGCTCGGTCTTAATACCGCATGCATCGACAAATGGCTGGATAGTAAAGGTAAGGCGGCGTTCGGAGGCACCTGTTTGAACGTGGGTTGCATCCCCTCGAAAGCATTGTTGGATGCATCTAACAAGTATGTTGAGGCAAGGGATCATTTTGCAGAGATAGGTATTACAACCAAAGGACTAGATATCGATGTTCCTGTCATGGTCGCCAGAAAAGATGAGGTTGTTTCAAACCTGACCCAGGGGATTGCCGGGCTGTTCAAAGCCAATGGTGTTACAACCTTTGAAGGGTCGGCTACCTTACATCTAGGCCGTTCAGTTGAGTTCACCGCCCATAACGGTGACCAGCAAACCCTGGAAGCTGACAATATCATTATTGCGACTGGTTCTGTTCCGGTAGAGATACCACCCTGTCCTCTAACAGATGGTTACATTATTGATTCTGCAGGAGCTCTGGATCTGCAAGCAGTGCCAAAAAAGTTAGGTGTGATTGGTGCTGGTGTCATTGGCCTGGAGTTAGGCAGTGTCTGGATGCGGTTGGGGGCAAAGGTGGTAGTGCTTGAAGCGCTGGATGATTTTTTACCCATGGTAGATACTCAAATTGCAAAAGAAGCGATCAAACAATTCAAGAAACAGGGTATGGATATCCGGCTAGGTACCCGCGTCACAGGTAGTGAAGTTAAGGGGAAAAAGGTTATCGTTTCCTTCTCGGATGCAGAAGGTGATAAAACGGAGTCCTTTGATAAACTCATCGTTGCAGTAGGCCGTAAACCATTTACAGAAGAATTACTTGCTGCTGACAGCGGCGTTACCCTGGACGAGCGGGGCTTCATATATGTCAACGACCTGTGTACAACAGATGCACCGGGAGTTTACGCAGTGGGTGATGTCGTCCGCGGTCCCATGCTTGCTCACAAAGGGATGGAAGAAGGAATCATGGTTGTAGAACGGATTGCAGGCCAAAAACCGATGGTCAATTATGATTGTGTTCCCGCTGTAGTCTACACGGACCCTGAAATAGCATGGGTTGGAAAGACAGAACAGGAACTGAAAGCCGCCGGAGAAAAGTACAAGGTAGGCAATTTTCCGATGGCTGCCAGCGGTCGTGCCATGGCCAGTAATGATACCGTCGGCTCGATAAAGGTCATCGCTGATGAAGAATCCGATCGAATCCTGGGTGTCCATATGATCGGGGCACATGTGTCGGAATTGATTGCCGAGGCGGTGATCGCCATGGAATTTGGCGCCAGCGCCGAGGATCTCGGTTTAACCATGTTTGCACACCCGACCTTGTCCGAGGGATTGCATGAGGCAGCACTCGCTGTTTCAGGTCATGCTATCCACATAGCGAACAGGAAGCGAAAGAAATAGCACGCCGGTAAGCTATCCATCAATGTTAGCAATTCATTTCATTTTTAAAATAAACAAGCGTTAAGGATCTCGAGGTTATGAATCTTCATGAATATCAGGCAAAACAAATGTTTGCCGAATATGGGTTACCTGTTTCGAAAGGTATCGCGGTGGACACGGCTGACGAGGCAGTTGCCGCGGCCGAAGAATTAGGCGGTGAACGATGGGTCGTGAAAGTCCAGGTGCATGCAGGCGGCCGTGGTAAGGCCGGAGGCGTGAAGCTGGTTTCGACGTTCGATGAAATAAGGGAATTTGCAGACAAACACATCGGCACCAACCTTGTGACATTCCAGACCGATGAAAATGGTCAACCGGTTAGCAAAATATTTGTTGAAGAATGTGTCGACATTGACAGGGAGTTGTACCTCGGTGCCGTTATCGATCGTTCCACCCGAAGAATTACATTTATGGCCTCGACAGAAGGTGGTGTTGAAATTGAAAAGGTCGCGGCAGAAACACCGGAGAAAATTCTGCAGGCAGAAATTGACCCGGCATTCGGAGCCAGCGCCTATCAGGGCCGTGATCTTGCATTTCAGTTAGGTCTTGAGGGCAAGCAAGTCAGCCAGTTTGCCAGTCTGTTTGTTACCCTGGCAAGCATGTTCCAGGAACGAGATCTGGCATTGTTGGAAATCAATCCACTGGTGGTGACTGGCGCAGGAGATATTCACTGCCTGGATGCCAAGGTATCTATTGATGGCAACGCTCTCTATCGTCAGAAAGAGCTGGCAGCCATGCGGGACGTGTCGCAGGAGGATGAAAGGGAAGAACAGGCAGCTCAGTATGGACTTAATTATGTTGCGCTGGAAGGTAACATCGGTTGCATGGTTAACGGAGCCGGTCTTGCGATGGGCACGATGGACCTGGTGAAACTAAATGGCGGCCAACCGGCCAACTTCCTGGATGTGGGTGGTGGTGCGACGAAAGAAGCAGTGAGCGAGGCTTTCAAGATCATTCTCTCCGATACAGCCGTCAAGGCTATATTGATCAATATCTTTGGTGGAATCGTTCAATGTAACATCATCGCCGAAGGCATTATCGGGGCGATCAAGGACGTTGGTGTGACGGTGCCGGTCATCGTCAGGTTTGAAGGTAACAATGCTGATCTGGGCGTTAAAACACTCGAAGAAAGTAGCGTGGATATTATTGCAGCAACCGGCCTGAACGATGCGGTGCAGCAGGCAGTTAAGGCGGCAGGAGAAGTAGCATGAGCATATTAATTGACGAGTCCACGAAAGTAATTTGCCAGGGTTTTACGGGATCACAAGGTACGCTGCACTCTGAACAAGCTATTGCCTATGGAACGAAAATGGTTGGCGGTGTCACGCCCGGTAAAGGTGGCCAGATTCATCTTGGTCTTCCCGTCTTTAACACTGTTCGACAAGCCGTAGAGGAAACAGGTGCCCGGGCCTCGGTAATTTATGTGCCCGCGCCTTTTGCAAAGGATAGTATTCTCGAGGCAGCGGCGGCAGGTATCGAATTGATTGTCTGTATCACGGAAGGTGTACCAACTCTCGATATGCTTGCCGTTAAAGCCAGCCTGGATCAGAGAGGAATCAGGTTAATCGGCCCTAACTGTCCAGGTGTTATCACGCCTGGAGGCTGTAAGATCGGTATCATGCCGGGTGATATTCATCTGCCGGGTAAGGTGGGCATTGTTTCGCGATCTGGAACCTTAACTTACGAGGCCGTCAAACAAACCACGGACCTGGGATTCGGCCAAAGTACCTGTGTCGGCATTGGCGGCGACCCGATTCCCGGCAGCAACTTTATCGATATTCTTGGTTTATTTGAACAGGATCCGGAAACGGAAGCGATTGTCATGGTCGGCGAAATTGGCGGTACAGCGGAAGAAGAAGCTGCAGCTTTCATCAAGGCGAATGTATCCAAGCCTGTTATCGGTTATATCGCAGGTGTGACGGCGCCACCCGGGAAAAGAATGGGCCATGCCGGGGCGATTATTGCAGGTGGTAAAGGCACTGCAGAGGAAAAGTTTGCATCATTACAAGCTGCCGGAGTCCACACGGTAAAGAGCCTGGCTGAAATCGGTAATACCTTAAAAGAAGTGACCGGATGGTAGGGCTGTCACAATTGTTGAATGCGTTAAAAAAAGAAGGGTGATCTCGCCACCCACTTTTTTTACTGCACGATGATGATATTGGGGTTGAATTTAACCTAAAGCACCCCAACTTTGCTACAGATCAAGAAACGATGTAGGAGAAGCTGCATTGCAGCACTGTTATGGTGCAAGCCGTGTGGAAAGAGTTCTTTAGTACAAACTATCAAGTAGAAACCATTTAATGCAAGTCGTTTAATATAAGTCGGTTAATACAAGTCATTTAATACAAGCCATTTAATACAAGCTAAGGAAAATATAACTCGATGCCAGCAAAAGCAAAGTCAGAAAAAGGCCAGTCAGAAAAAGTCAAGTCGGAAAAAGTCAAGTCAGAAAAAGCCAGGCCAGGGAAAAGCAGGTCAGGAAAAGCCAAATCAAAAAAGGCCGCGTCTGTAGATGCAAAAAAAGAAACGCTGGGCTTCCAGTCGGAAGCCAAGCAACTTCTGCATTTGATGATCCATTCTCTGTATTCGAATAAGGAAATATTCCTCAGAGAACTGATTTCGAATGCCTCAGATGCAATTGACAAGTTACGATTTGAAAGTCTGTCCAAACCGGAATTAATTGCTCAGGGCAGTGATTTTAGTATCAGGATTGAAGTGGATAAAGAGGCCAGGACCATCACGGTCAGTGATAACGGTATCGGCATGAGCCGCGAAGATATCATTGCAAATCTTGGCACCATCGCCAGGTCCGGGACTACGCAGTTCCTGGATGCATTGACCGGCGATCAACAGAAGGATGCACAGCTGATCGGTCGATTTGGCGTTGGTTTTTATTCGTCATTTATCGTTGCCGACAAGGTGACGGTGGAGAGTCGTGTTGCCGGGTCGCAAAACTCGACTGCCGTGCGTTGGGTTTCCGGGGGCGAAGCGAGTTTTGAGGTTGAAAATATTGAAAAAGCCGATCATGGCACATCAGTCACTTTGCATTTAAAAAATGACGAAGAAGAATTCCTTGATAGCTGGCGGATAAAGAACATCGTCAAGAAGTATGCTGACCATGTGTCTGTGCCAGTGATGATGAAAAAGGAGACTTTGGTTACGGGTGAAGATGACGCTGATGAAGGTGACAGCGAAGAGGAATTTGAGGTCGTTAATACCGCAAAGGCATTGTGGACACGGTCACGAAGTGAAGTAAAAGACGATGAGTATAAGGAATTCTATAAACACATTTCTCATGACTTCCAGGACCCTATTACCTGGAGCCATAACAAGGTCGAAGGTAAGCTCGACTACACAAGTTTAATCTACATCCCGGCAAAGGCACCATTTGATATGTGGCAGCGTGAAGCACCCAGGGGGTTGAAGCTTTACGTGCAGCGGGTGTTCATTATGGATGAAGCAGAGCAGTTTTTGCCGTTGTATCTGCGCTTTGTGAAAGGCGTTATTGATTCCAATGATCTATCTCTCAACGTCTCCAGGGAACTGTTGCAAAAAGATCCTGCCATTGTGTCCATGCGCAGTGCATTGACGAAAAGGTCGCTTGACTTGATGGAAAAACTCGCCAAAAAAGATGCCGAGAAGTACCAGGAATTCTGGAATGAATTTGGTCAGGTCCTCAAAGAAGGCCCTGCTGAGGACTTTGGTAACAAGGAAAAGATTTCCGGTCTGCTACGGTTTACGACGACTAACTCTGATGACAAAACTCAAAATCAGAGCCTCAAAGACTACGTCGGTCGTATGAAAGAGGGCCAGGACAAGATCTATTATGTGGCGGCTGAAAATTACCACACGGCACGCAACAGCCCTCATCTTGAGGTGTTCAAAAAGAACGGGATAGAAGTCCTGGTTCTATATGATAGAATTGATGAATGGCTCATGAGCCACCTCATGGAATTTGACGGCAAACAGTTTCAGGATGTGGCGAAAGGTTCATTGGATCTTGGCGATCTCGAAGACAAAGAAGATAAAAAAGAGCAGAAGAAGGTCGAGAAGGAATTTAAGGATCTGGTCAAGAGAATTACCGAATTGCTCGGCGACAAGGTGGAAGAGGTACGCACTACGAACAGGCTCACCGATTCACCGGCATGTCTGGTTGTCAATGAAGATGAAATGGGCATGCAGATGCGCCGAATTCTGGAATCAGCCGGGCAGGATATACCGGGATCGAAACGGATCTTTGAAATCAATCCGGATCATCCTCTTGTTGAAAAACTCAATGATGAACCGGATATGGATAGATTCAATGATCTGGCGATGGTCATTTATGACCAGGCTATGCTTGCTGAGGGTAGCCAGCTGGAAGAACCGGCCAGCTATGTAAAACGACTCAACAAATTATTGTTGGAGTTATCCGCCTGACCCACTTCCAGCAACCTGGCTAAACTGTGCTCTTCCTGATTTAAGCCGTAGGCTGGTAAGCGCCGCCTGTATGCTGTTCTATCTGGTTTTCCCGCAGAGTACTAACGACAGATTCCAGCGCACGGCTAAATAGCAATCCGTCGCTGATGACGCGCAGGGTCTCTTCCTCAAGTTCTTTTGCCAGTCCAATCGTTGTTTTCTCTGTCACTTTGACACCCTGACGATTGACAAAAATAAACTTGTCGATCGCGTTTATCTTGGCCTCGAGTTTACATCTTGTAGTCTGTTCATCTTCCCCGATGAATTCGACCCAGGTGCCGACCGTCATGCATTCGACCTGTACAAGATAGGGGTTAGGTTCTTTTTCTGCCTCGGTGCCCAGGTCCATGAAAATAGGTGTGCCAGGGTCATCCGTGGCATCGGGCGGTTGATCTGTGGATGATGCATCATCTGACAATAAGGGTTCGCTCCCGGTTATGGTCGCCTCCTCTTCCTCTTCTTCTGGAAAGGACCCCCGCTGAATGTTTTGCAGATTGGAAATCAGCGTTTTAACCACTTCAGGATCAACTGAAGCGATTCTAAACGCCTTTTGCAGATTTTTGATCAGGCGTGGATTCACCGTTTCCAGCCTGTCTCGGTCTCCCTTTTGCTCATGTGGCTGGACGCTCCATAGCAGGACATCAATGGTGTTGATAGCCTGTTTCCACGCACTGCTACCGGGACCTTCTTTTAGAACCAGCAATTCCATGAATTTGTGAAATGGTTGCTCCAACAAATCCCTGACGAAAGGATCAAGTTCACGACCGAGAATGCGTTCATCGATTTTTTGAGTGACAAGTTCGTTAATATCGTCCAGTCGATCCTGGCCTTCCTTCTTCGTGATGATAGATTGTTCAAGCTGACGCGATTTCGCCGCTTCTCGCACAATGAATTTTCTAAATTCCTTAACCAGGTCATCGAAGAAAGAAACATCACCGTCATACCCGAGCAGTATTTTCTCGACAAGCTCGCGAATCTTTTTGTAGAGCGGGTCTTCCTCCAGGCTTTCTACTTCGGTCCAACCGATTCCAGCCATTGCAAACTCATTGAGGATCGCCCTGAGTGGATGATCCTCGCGATTAAAGAAGGTGTTGTCCGACAGCGCGACTTTAATGACGGTAATTTGGGTTCGACCAATCAACTCCTTGATGGGGATAGGCACTGAATCGTCGTCCCAGATTGCCTCATAGAGCATTGTGACCAAATTAATGACGTCGGACGATTCCCTATCAATGGCGTTGATCACGCCGTCGTCCTTGTCAGCATTCAGCAATTCGCCCAGTGAGTCGGATATATTAACGCTGTCCGCTTCTTCGCCATCCGAAGGGGTGCGGCTACCGGCCGAAGTGAGCTGGGTACCGAGAGTATGTTGAATGTTGCTGAGAATCTCCATCAGCTTTGCCTGGTCAACCAGCTGTACCTGTTGGTCTCCTGAAGGTTGAAAGGGTTGCATCATGCCAGCCTGCGAAGGAGAATTATCCCCACCAGGAATCATTGACGCTGGAACCATGTATTGTTGTACTTGACTCGCAGGTACCAGAACGTGGCCTTCCGGGATGATGAAACCGCCTTCCTGTGAGGAACCGCCTGCGCCAGCCATGCCACCAGACGTGGGTGCGGCGGGGCTGTTGCCATGCATCAGGTTCTGCATCATCGAGAAGGTATTGGTGTTTTCCACGGTAGCGCCTGCTTCCCCGGGTGCAGCAGGCTCTAAATTGCTGAAGTTCTCTTCTGCCAAACCCAAATCCAAATCCAGGTCTATATCGACATGCAGATTATCTTCTTCCACGGTATGGAATGTGCCACCCAGGTCCTGCCTCCTCTTGGTTGGACTTGCCCGGCTTCTCTCGGCTGCGCTTTGTGCCCGTAATTGTTTCTGATGTTTTTCGATGTCGAGATCTGGAATAACACCGCCTTCAATAAGCAACTTGTCTGCTTCCTTGTAAACCTCATCCAGATGATTCAATACGCTGCTTTCAAATGCCCGGTAAACTGTTAGTGTATTTTGGACATCCAATTCCAATGGTCGTAGAGCGTCCTGGAAAGCGTTTGCGATTTGTTCGGCATCCAGGGGATTATTCAATGCATCAATGCGTTTTCGTGGTAAAACACTACTGAAACGCGTATGAAAACTCATAAAATTCGATAAGTGCTGTTCACGTGCGGTTTTCACCAGACCCTCTAGTACCAGCATGATGTCGAATTCTTCTTCCCGGACCAGGGTCAGGTTTTCAAAATCGTAAACGATGCCTTCCCTGGTGGTTTCTTTATCCAGGAGTTCGTCAAAATAGTAGTTCATATTAACGACAAATGAAGAAAGCATTTCATCACGACTTTCACTTAACCCCAGAAATTCTCCAATTTGGTCCACGACCTGACGCTCAACATCCATGAGTGATTGCTGGACCAGTGTTCTAAGGGTTCTGATACTGGTTCTCTGAATTTTTTCGACTACTTCGGACACAATGCCAATCCGTTGGGGTAAATACGCCGGATAAAGATAACCTGAATGGTCTGAAAAGTATAGAAGTTGTAGACTTGCGGAGTGAGAGTTTTGCACATAATCTGTATATTTGATAGTAAGTTACACTCCTTACCTATCTCGACTTCGAGGACAATACATTAAAATAGGAAATGTGAGGGTTGACTCGATTGAAAATCATATTAATGCGTCATGGGGAAGCTGAATCCAGCGCGCCATCAGATGCTGAACGTCGTTTGACTGCTCGTGGCGAGACTGAAGTTCTGGCATGTATAAATCGCGCCTGCACAATTCAGGGAGTGGCACCGGCCGCGGCTGAACAAATACTTGCAAGTCCATTTGTAAGGGCACAACAGACAGCAGCCCTGGTGCAGGGGGTACTTACGCCGCCGATCCCAATCGAAACCTGGGCTGAAATAACACCATCAGGCAGCAGCGAAATTGTTCTGGACAAAATAATCAATTCAAACGTAAGTGAATTAGTCATCGTTACCCACCAGCCGTTTATCAGCAGATTTATTTTCTACCTGACGGGTGCTGAAACTAGAATGGGTACAGCATCAATTACATCGATTCGGATGGATGCTATGGTAGTTGGATGTGGAGAGGTTGAATGGATATTACACAGCGAATGTTAATGGCTAATCCTGGTGTAGGTTCTCTTGCCAGGAAAATTGGTCAGTTTATTTCGGCGATCGTGTTGTTGGCGTTCCCGGGTGCCGGTTTGTTCGCCATGAGTCTGGAAGCCTATCCTGGTGCAGAAGTCGTTCATTCCAGTGTGGATAAAGAAATAAAAAGCAGAAGAATTATTCTCGGGGCATTAAAAAAAATTAACAATGTACTCGAACCAAAGTTCTACCAATATGTCTCTGGGACAGAGTCTTCGACAACTTATTATATTCCGGTGGAGCGCAGGGTAAGCAAGGTGGTTGAGTTCTACCGGGATCAAGTGGATAAATCAGCAAACGTTCTTTTCAGTTGTGAAGGCCGTGACTGTGGCAGTAGTAATTATTGGGCGAATACAGTTTTCAAAACACCCTTGCTTTACGGCCCGGAACAGTACCAGCGTTATATGATAGCCAGGGACCCGGCCACAAATACGTATATTGCAATCTATGTGGGGCAGCGGGGTACAAAGAAAATTTATGTACAAGTGCTTATTACAAACGCGGTTGAAAAACAATCGACATTTGTAAAAGGATCGCTTGCGGATTCACTGCAAACCCGTGGGAAATTTGTCATTCCAACGGAAGATTTTCTCCTCGAAAACAGTGAGATCACAGACATAGTTGACTTTATGGCAGTCAATCCACAATCAACCCTTACTCTCGTTGCGCATGATTCACTCCAGAGTAATGAATCTATTGAGGAAAGCTTGCAGAGAACCTTACGCCTTTCTAATTCGGTGAGGTCAAATATTGTTGCAAGGGGAATAAGCAAGGAGCGCATACAGACATTCGGCATTGGCCCTCTCTCACCGCTGGATGCAGGTCACAGTTCACGCCTGGAATTGTTGGTTATCGACTGACTTAACGTTTATCGTGCCAGTTGCAACAGAGACAAGAATTCCATCCTGGTGCTTTGATTGTCGCGGAATTGGCCTAGCATGACAGAAGTTTTCATCACTGAATTTTGCTTTTCCACACCGCGCATCATCATGCACATATGTTTCGCTTCGATGATCACGCTGACACCGGCGGCTTCTGTCACATCCTGAATCGCTTCTGCAATTTGTTTTGTCAGGTTCTCCTGGATTTGTAACCTGCGAGCATACATCTCTACAATCCTGGCAACTTTGGAAAGTCCGAGAACCTTACCCGTTGGCATGTAGGCGACATGACATTTTCCGATAAAGGGTAAAATATGGTGTTCACACAACGAATAGAGTTCAATGTCCTGAACGATCACCATTTCGCTGGTATCTGATTCAAACAAGGCATTGCGAACGACTTGCTGCACTGTTTGATCATACCCTCGTGTCATGAATTCCATCGCTTTCGCGGCACGTTCAGGTGTATGCACCAGGCCTTCCCTGTTTGGATCTTCGCCAATCTGTTGGATGATGATTTTGAATGCTTCTTGCACGGTCAAATTCGTCCATCGAAAAAGGAAGCATACCCTAAGCTATTCATGCAATGGGGTAAAGGCTAATAAATTGATTGGATAAATTCGGTATAATCGCCATTGTTGAATGGGAGTAAGAAATGCCAGGTAGCAGTATCGGTACCATGTTCAGGGTCACAACCTTTGGTGAAAGCCATGGGCCTGCCCTGGGTTGTATCGTGGATGGTTGTCCACCGGGTATGGCGCTATCGGAAGCTGATCTGCAAATCGATCTTGATCGGAGGCGCCCCGGGTCCTCGAAATACACAACCCAGCGACAAGAGCCGGACAAGGTAAAGATCCTCTCTGGCGTGTTTCAGGGCAAAACGACGGGTACAGCCATTGGTCTCCTGATTGAGAACATGGACCAGAAATCCAAAGACTATAGCGATATTAAAGATATTTTCAGACCCGGCCACGCGGATTACGTCTACCTCAAAAAATTCGGCATCAGGGATTATCGCGGTGGGGGAAGGGCATCTGCCAGGGAAACTGCTATGCGGGTCGCGGCCGGCGGCATTGCCAAAAAGTACCTACTCGAAAATTGGGGTATTGAAGTCAGGGGTTACCTTGCGCAAATGGGTGATATAAAAGTTGATCAGGTTGATTGGGATATCGTCAATGATAATCCGTTTTTTTGTCCCGACGCAGGGATCATTCCTGACCTGGAAAGATTAATAGATCAGTTACGCAGGGATGGCGATTCCGTGGGCGCAAAAATTACGGTAATAGCACAAGGCATGAGCCCGGGATTGGGCGATCCTGTCTTCGATAAGCTTGATGCGAGCATTGCCAGTGCCATGATGGGTATCAATGCCGTCAAAGGGGTTGAAATAGGTTCAGGCTTTGCCAGCATTGAACAGAGAGGCTCGGAACATCGGGATGAAATGACACCTGAAATGTTTCAATCCAATAATGCCGGGGGCATTCTGGGGGGTATTTCCACCGGGCAGGATATTGTCGTTAATCTGGCGTTAAAACCAACTTCCAGCATTACCCGACCTGCACGCACGATTGACATCAACGGTGAAGCTGCTGAGATTATTACCAAAGGCAGGCATGATCCTTGTGTCGGCATCCGCGCGACTCCGATCGCCGAAGCGATGTTGGCCATTGTATTAATGGATCATCAATTAAGGCATCGGGCGCAAAACCCGGGTGTTGTAACCAATTTTCCGGATCTTACCTGATTGATGCCATTAATGGATCAGGGTCTGCTAATGGTTAAGTCAGGTGTAATCGCACCGCCGCGTGTGAAAACGAGCCCTGATCAGAAACGGCGACAAATGCTTTGCGTGCATCAAAATCCATATTCCAGATTCTCATGTGAATGATGAAAAATATGAATTTGCGTTATTCGAGAGTAGATCATAACATTCGCGCCGTATTTTTCTTTTAGGGTGATTTGTGGACCAGATTGATATTGCTATCGTTGGTGCAACGGGGGCTGTGGGCGAGGTAATGATGGATGTCCTCGAACAGCGAAACTTTCCAGTTGGAAGATTGTATCTTCTTGCCAGTGAGAGGTCTGCAGGCACTCGGCTACAATTTGCGGGTAAAAACATAATGGTGGAAGATCTGGCCGGGTTTGACTTCAGCAAGGTTAAAATCGGGCTATTTTCAGCGGGTGGTCGTGTTTCTGAGATTTATGCACCCATTGCTGCTTCTGCTGGTTGTGTGGTGATCGATAATACATCTCAATTTCGCCGGGATCCGGATATCCCACTTATCGTCCCCGAAGTGAATGCGCACAAATTGGGCGAGTACAAGAACAAGAATATCATCGCAAACCCGAATTGTTCCACGATCCAGATGCTGGTGGCGCTTAATCCTATACGGCTAGCGGTTGGTATACGAAGAATCAACGTCAGTACCTACCAGGCGGTTTCCGGTGCTGGAAAGAAGGCTGTTGAAGAGCTTGCCGCGCAGACCGCCAGACTGCTTAACGGGCAGCCTGTCGAAGTAAAAGTGTTCCCAAAACAGATCAGTTTCAATGCTTTACCCCACATTGGTGATTTCCAGGAGAATGGCTATACCCTGGAGGAAATGAAGATGGTATGGGAAACGCAGAAAATATTTGAAGACTCCTCGATTATGGTGAACCCAACTTGTGTGCGGGTATCCGTGTTTCACGGGCATTCCGAGTCTGTACACATCGAGACCGTCAGCAAAATTAGTGCCGCTGAAGCCCGGGAGTTACTGGAAAAAGCACCGGGCGTTGTCGTAGTGGATGAGAGGAAAGACGGTGGTTATCCGACGGCGGCTTCTGAATCTGTGGGTGAGGATCCCGTATTTGTCGGCAGAATAAGGGAAGATATATCAACCGAGTACGGACTAAACCTCTGGATAGTATCCGACAACCTGCGCAAAGGTGCTGCTTTAAACAGTATACAAATCGCTGAAGTTTTGATAAAACAGCTGTAATAAGCGATACTTAACGCAACTATCGAAGATGGTTTCGAGGTTTGCCAACAGGATGTGGGGATTGTGGGTACGATGGTTGTTAAAGATCTGTTTGGCACCTCTGGTGCGATTGGAGTGAATAGGGGTATGAAAATGATTCGAAGGCTCTTGTTGCCGGGGGCAATCCTGGCAGTGCTATTTTGTCAAACTGCATTTGGCCTGGGACTGGGGAAACTGGAACTCAATTCAGCCTTGAACCAGGAATTCAGTGCAGAAATAGCACTCACCAACTCCAGCGAACTTGCTGTAGAGGAAATTCTGGCAAGCCTGGCGTCACAGGAAGACTTTGATCGCATTGGTGTGGACCGAAATTACCGATTAGCTGATTTACACTTCAAAGTGGTTGAAATTGCAAACGGCAGTAAAGTCATACGTATCAGCAGTACGCGATCTATTGTCGAACCATTTCTAAATTTCATCGTAGAAATTCTCTGGCCCAGCGGACGAGTTTTACGGGAATATACCGTGCTGCTCGACCCGCCAGTATTTGGCCAACAAGGCATTGCTCCTGTAAGCCCGGGTGTTTCTGCACCCGTCCAGTCTCCCCAGGATAGCCCTGAACCAGCCGCGAGGCGTTCCGTTCCCCCGGTTCCTGCCGGAAAACCAGAAAGGTTGGTTACGTCAACAGTACCCCTGGGTATGCAGGAAGGGGATATAGATGATGGTGAATATGGTATGACGGGTGCGGGGGACACATTGTGGAAAATTGCCACGAAAGTGCGTCCTGATACGTCAGTATCAATTCAACAGACCATGCTGGCACTGCAAAGAGCCAACCCGGACGCCTTTATAAACAGCAATATTAACCTGTTAAAAGCGGGTTACCGCCTACGGATTCCCAGCCGGAGCGAAATGCAACGCGAAACCGTCTCTGAGGCGGTCGCGGAAGTCAGGATCCAGAATGAAGAGTTTCAGGACTATAAGGGCAATCGCGTTGCCCAACTGGACGCAACCCGCAGAAAAACTCGAACGAATCGTTCAAGCAGCAGCACTCCTGATGAAGGCGAGCTTCGGTTACTGGCTTCCGACGGGAGTTCCGGTCAACGCGCGGGTGATAGTGATTCCGATGCGCGCAATGAAGCCCTTAAAAGCGAACTCGCAGTGGCCCGGGAAGACCTTGATCGGGCCAAACGTGCCAACGCCACCTTAAATGTTCGTATGAAGGATCTTGCAGAGCAAGTTGAGACACTGAATGCGCTTGCCAGGGTCCAGAGTGACGAATTGGCCGCGTTAAGAGCCGAAATTCAGAAGTCTTTGGCCGCCGTACCGAAAGTAACCACAGTGACCCCACGCGCGCCTGATACTGCTTCACCATTGGCATCTCTTCTGTCAAACCCATTTGTACTCGGAGTTCTCGCACTGCTACTGATCGGGGGGGTAGTGGGTGGCATGATAATCCTTCGTCGCAGACAGGAAGCCGCCAGTTTTGATGATGAATTTGTCGAAGTTGAACTTTCTGATGATCAATCCGAATTAGTTGAGGTGCAAGAAGAGGAGGAACCGGAAGAAGAATTGTTGGAAGAAGAATTGTCGCCACAAACTGGTGATGTTATCAGTGAAGTGGAGATCTACATCGCATACGGAAGATTCCCACAGGCAGTTAAATTCTTAACCAACGCGATCGAGGCCGAGCCTGACCGCACAGATATCCAACTAAAGCTTTTGGAAGTCTATGTACAAATCGAGGATACGGAGGCGTTTAATCTCCAGTTAGAGGCACTCAAGTTGCTGGGAGACGAGGATGCCACCGCACAGGCAGCGGAGCTGCAAAGCAAGTTGCAAGGAGCCCCGGAAGCAGCAGAGATAGATTTTGGGGAGGTTGAAGCGAGTGAAGAAATTGAAATTGGCGCAGATGATGCTGCAGACGATGAAGACGATGATCTAAGTTTTGATCTTGATGATCTGGACTCAGAAACAGATGATGACACGCTTGATTTAGGCGATGAACTCGATCTGGATGACACAGGGGAACCGGAATTGGATCTCGATCTGGATGCGGAGCTTGAACCTGGCACGTCAGAAGAATCCACTGAAGAAGATGATGAGTTCGATCTTGAATTAGACCTTGATGCAGACCTCGATCTCGACGATGACAGCCTTGAAGTGAATCTTGGCGACGCCAACAGCCCCGGGCCAGATGATGACGATGGGGCGATAACCCTCGATCTTGATGCCGATGATAACTTCAATCTTGATGATGGGATCGAATTGGATCTTGGAGATGATGACGATCTTGAATTAGACCTTGGCGATCTGGATGATATTAGCCTGGAGGAAGATGCGAGCACTAAACTAGATCTTGCCCGGGCCTATCTCGATATGGGTGACAATGATGGTGTGAGATCACTGCTCGAGGAAGTCATATCCGGAGGATCAGAGTCTGACATAAAGGAAGCCAATGAGTTGATGGAGAAACTCGATTAGCCTGGATCTGACAAAGATGCATTCACAAACATCACATTGACTCGAATTGCACTCGGTATTTCTTACAATGGCTCCAGCTATCATGGTTGGCAGTATCAGGGAGCCAGAATAGAAACTGTCCAGGGTCATGTGCAGAAGGCTATCGGTCTAGTTGCAGATCATCCCGTCACTGTAACCTGCGCTGGCAGGACGGACGCAGGCGTTCATGCGACCAACCAGGTCATTCACTTCGAACCTGGTGCCTCAAGAGAATCCAAAGCCTGGATGATGGGTGGTAATGCTCATCTCCCGGATACAATATCTGTTAACTGGGCGCGGGAAGTACCTGATTCCTTTGATGCGAGGTATTCTGCGACCAGCCGCAGGTACCTGTATCTCATCGTTAATAATAAAATTCGATCTGCACTGATGCCCGACCTTGTGACAAGAGAACGTCGACCTCTCGATGCACAAAGGATGCACGATTCTGCCCAATCACTGTTAGGCGAGAATGATTTTTCTTCGTTTCGGGCGGCTAATTGTCAATCCAGGACCGCAATGAGGAATATTCAACACATCAATGTTAGCCGGGCCGGAGAAATGGTCATTATTGATGTGGCGGCGAATGCGTTTCTACATCACATGGTTCGGAATATTGCGGGTGTGTTGATGGATATTGGCAGCGGCACGGAAACAGGCTCCTGGATGCAGGAATTATTGGAACTGCGTGATCGAACAAGGGCGAGTATTACCGCCCCGCCAAATGGTCTCTTCCTGGTTCAGGTTGATTATCCTGATAGATATGGATTACCCCATGGCCTGCAACTCCCACACTTTCTGGGCAACCTGCCAATCGGTTAACCTCTCGTGTTAAACTTCGGCCTCACTGTGGCCAGGCCAAAACCTGGCCTGACGTCGGGTTGAGTAGATCCGCAACAGGAAAATATCTACCGGGAACGACCTGTCAAGTTGGTCATCAGAATTTCTGGACAAAGAAAGAGTTTTTTCGGTTTTCAATACATGACACCTACAAAAATCAAAATATGTGGTGTGACGAATGTTCGTGATGCCATTTTCGCTGTAGCCAACGGTGCGGATGCGCTGGGTTTTAATATGTACAAAAATAGCCCGCGGTATGTGAGGCTGGAAACGGCGGTAGAAATTGTTCGGCAACTGCCACCCTATGTCACCTCAGTTGCCTTACTGGTCAATCATAGTGAAGCAGAAGTTAAAAACGTCGTTGCAAAGGGGGTATTTAACCTGTTGCAGTTTCATGGTGATGAAACCAACGATTTTTGTACATCGTTCAGTATCCCATTTGTGAAAGCGTTGCGAGTGAAAAACTTAAGTGAGCTACCTGCCGAGGTGGCGCGTTTTGGCGATAGTAGGGGAATATTGCTCGATGCTTTTCTCGAAGGTCAATACGGTGGCACCGGGCAAAAAATTAACTGGCGTGAATTGCCTGAAATTGACAAGCCAATCATATTGGCCGGTGGTCTGACAAGCAATAATGTCGCGCAGGCAATTAGACAGGTTAAACCTTTTGCGGTGGACGTTAGTGGTGGCGTTGAGGCAGAAAAAGGTATTAAGGACCACAAGATGATCATCGATTTTATTCTGCAGGTAAGAGCAGCTGACAACGAGGTTAACCTATGAATGAAAAACGCCCCCGCGAGGACAATATCTCGGGAGTCAACGAGCAGTTGTCATCGTTTCCGGACAATGACGGCCATTTTGGTATTTATGGCGGTCGGTTCGTCTCTGAAATTCTTATGCGAGCACTCGATGAGCTGGAAACAGAATACGAAAGATTGCGCCACGACGATGAGTTTCAAGCGGAGCTTAAGAGCGACCTTGCAAACTACGTCGGGCGGCCTTCGCCGCTCTATTTTGCCAGAAGATTAACGCAGAAGAGTGGTGGTGCGAAAATATTCCTTAAGCGTGAAGATCTGAATCACACAGGGGCACACAAGATAAACAATTGCGTTGGGCAGGCTCTTCTCGCCAAATACATGGGCAAACCGCGGGTGATCGCAGAGACGGGAGCCGGTCAACATGGGGTTGCGACTGCCACGGTAGCCGCAAGGTTTGGCTTGAAATGCCAGGTCTACATGGGCAGTGAAGATATAGAACGTCAAAGCCTGAACGTTTACCGGATGAAATTGCTTGGAGCAGAAGTCATACCCGTGACATCCGGTTCCAGGACCTTGAAAGATGCATTAAGCGAAGCCATGCGAGATTGGGTGACTAACGTTGATGATACTCACTATATTATTGGAACTGTTGCAGGCCCCCATCCCTATCCAAAAATGGTCAGGGATTTTCAATCTGTTATTGGAGAGGAAACAAAATTACAATTTGAAGAGATGCATGGCGGGCTTCCGGATGTTCTGGTGGCCTGTGTTGGCGGCGGGTCAAATGCGATGGGGTTGTTCTATCCGTTTCTTGAAGATGTTTCGGTGCGATTGGTCGGCGTTGAGGCAGCGGGCATGGGGTTGCAGAGCGGGGAGCATGCCGCACCTCTCTCGGCTGGTAATGTAGGGGTGCTTCATGGCAACCGTACTTATCTTATGCAGGATGAAAACGGCCAGATACTTGATACTTATTCCGTGTCGGCCGGACTGGACTACCCTGGAGTAGGGCCGGAGCACGCATGGTTGAAAGACGTTAAACGAGCGGAATATGTCGCGGTCACGGATGAGCAGGCGCT
>Ga0114950_10000871_pt1 | contig 21914 bp, 13 predicted proteins | sample N075metaG_FD_83503 | JGI IMG/M metagenome (GOLD analysis project Ga0114950, IMG submission 83503) | Deep subsurface microbial communities from Kermadec Trench to uncover new lineages of life (NeLLi) - N075 metaG | ecosystem: Environmental > Aquatic > Marine > Ocean trench > Sediment | place... | reverse complement strand
GCACAGATCCGCAAGTGTGTGATAACACCGCTGAGCGCTGATAAACGCGTACCTCACCGAGGTTTGTCGGAGAAGTACGCCTCGGCCTTTTTTAATATGGCGTTTTCCTCCTCAAGCCTGGCTACGCGTTTCTTCAGTGCAGTGAGTTCGGATACATTTTCTTTGGCCGCATTACGTCCTGGGCCCTTAAAAGCACCTTCTTCGCCCCGCAACTGAAGCTGCCGACGCCATTTATACAGTTGGTTACGCCGCACCCCCAACTCACGCGCCAACACCGCACCGGGTTTGCTACCTTGTTCAAGCAGGCGCAGTGCTTCGAGTTTGAATGCCTTGGTAAATCGTTTGCGTTTCATTGGACATCTCCTTGGGGTATTGTCCCCTTTGTTTGATGTCCGATAAACCTGGGTTAGTCCAGAGTAAAAACCAATGAAGCAGGGTAGCAGGGCAAGATTTTACACTGACCCCAAATAGTTAATTCAAAAAAAAGACCTGACCGCGGGGGAGCAAGCCAGGTCAACAGATCAGCCTGTGGAGAGGCTGTCAAAGCTTGAAGTCAGCAGTAAATTGCACCCATATCTTGGTTGTATCGCCATAAGCAGGGCTTTCGGTATCAAAGCTCGCTGCTTTGAAAAGGACGCTGTAGTGCTGATTTAATTTGCGTGCGATGGAAGCATCCCACTCCATGCCGAAATCGGCTGAACCGGATTGCGCGGAAAAGTCATGGTAAACTACGTTCCAGTTCCATTTGCCAAGCTTGCCTTTAACGCCAATAAACGCATCGTTCAACCCGGCTTCCGGGGTCTTCAGGAATTTGTCGGCCCAGCCGTTAAAGGCATGCAAGGTTGCCAAAGGTGTCCGAAACGCCTGGCCCGCTTTGGAATCGTCACCGCCCAGCGATTCATAACCCGCATAGACTGTTGCAGGTTTAAAACCCACTGAAAGGTCAGCGCGCCAATAGTTGGCGTGATAAGAAACCGGATTATTTGCAGCGTCCCTCTGGCTTGCAAACTCAAGGGCATATCCAAATTTTGCTCCGTTGCTCTGGTATGTGCCAATGTATCGTAAACCCCAGGATATGTTGGAAAAGGCGGCATCGTCCTTGTCATCAATATCGTAGTAATAACCTGTCAGTTTGCCGATGTCAGTAAAGTTATAGGATAGATTGAGCAGGCTAGTGTTGTTGTCATGATCTCCGGCAGGCACATCGTTGCCGAAAATACGGTTTACATTGGCAACGTAAGCGTATCGAATATCAAGACCATTGTTGGTTTTGTAGTCAAAATAGATTGCATCAAAGGTCTGTTCATTTTGTCGCCAACCAACATTTCCCACAAAACGCGCGTTGTCATAAATAATGCGTTGACGACCGGCTTTGAACAGACCCCCGCCTTTTTTGTATTGCAAGTACAATTGATTGAGGTCACCGCCGTCCGGGTCGGCTATCACCGGAAAATCGCCGTTACCAGGTGTGTTGCCACCACCTTGATTGTAAGTATCAATACAAAAACCAAATATATAGTCATACTCGATCTTGAACGAGAAACCATTCAGATCGGCAGTTGTAAAGTTCAACCGGGCTCGTAAGGGTATACCGGTTGCATCCTTGTTGAACGGATCCTGATTAACATCTTCAAAACGCCAGCGAAAATTCAGCCCCCAGTCACCTTCAGTAAATGCAGTCTTGAGGCTGTCGGCCGCAAGCGCCGGCGATGCGCTTATAAGCAGCAATGTTGTTGCCAATGCTGTGCGCAGCGCAACCACAATATGTTTGCTTTTCATGGGACATTCCTCCAATGGATCCGGCTGGCCGCAATGTCGCAGCCAGCCGGTCACCGGTCAATAAACGTCGTGAACGGTATTGTAAATATTGAATTTACCCGTTGGTGTGATGATCTCCGGGCCCTTGATGACAGCCTTGAGTTCACGTGTCTTGTCGTCAACAACCACGATGGCAGAATTCTGGTCCAGCCCATTCCAGACCGAAAACCAGACCTCATCGCCTGCTTTGTTGTACTCAGGCTGGACCACACGTTTTGGTCCTTCTCCCAGTTCCGCCCACTCTGCGATTGGCAAAACCTCAAAGCCGGCATCCAGATTGTTGATGTCATAGACAGCAACGCTTTGAGAGTACGCTGTGTTCGGGTTTAACGGTGCATCTACCCAAAGGTTATTGGATTTCGGATGCGATTTCACAAACAGCGACCCACCGCCCATTCCGGGCAGGGTGCGCACGACTTTCCAGGCGTGGTCCGGGTGACCTACAGGGTCAGTACCGAGGAATGTGACGTTCTCGTTACCGAGAGCGCTGGTAACCCAAACCGGACCAAATTCCGGATCAATCAGGTTTGCGCCACGACCGGGATGAGGAATCTTGGTTACATCGATCAGTGCCACCAGTTTACGTTCCCTGGAATCGATCACGGCAATCTTGTTGGATTGGTTCGCTGCGGTCATAAAGTATCGTTTTGTTGAGTCCCAACCGCCGTCGTGCAGATAGCGGGCTGCGCCGATGGTGGTCACGCTCAGGTTATCGATGTCTTCGAAATTCACCAGCAGGACCTTGCCGGTTTCCTTGACGTTTACGATGAACTCGGGGTGCTCGTGCGATGCCACAATGGCGGCCACACGGGGTTCGGGGTGATACTCCTGCGTATCGACGGTCATGCCTCTCGTGGATACCACTTTGAGTGGCTCCAGCGTATCACCATCCATAATTGTGTATTGCGGTGGCCAATATGCACCTGCAATCGCATATTTGTCTTCAAAGCCGCGATATTTGGAAGTTTCGACTGAGCGGGCTTCCAGGCCCACCTTGATCTCGGCTACCCGTTGCGGTGGATCCATCCACAGGTCGATCATGTCAATTTTTGCGTCACGGCCAATCGTGTACACATAACGGCCGGAAGCAGATGGACGTGAAATATGCACCGCATATCCGGTCTTGATGATCGTGACCACTTCCTTGCTGTCACCATCGATAATTGCAACCTGGCCTGAATCACGCAGTGTAACGGCAAAGAAATTTTCAATGTTACGGTTGTGTTCAGGTTTTGTCGGGCGCTCATCCGGAGCCACCAGCAGATGCCAGCTGTCGATCATTTCAGGCAGCCCCCACTCGGGTGGTTCAGGTGGCTCGTGTTGCAGAAAACGCGCCATAATGTCGATTTGTTCTTCGCTAAGGTCACCGGATGTACCCCAGTTGGGCATGCCGGCGGCTGAGCCATAGGTGATCAATGCTTTCAGGTAATCCGAACCTTTTTCGCGGGTAATATCGGTCGTGAGCGGCTTGCCGGTTGCTCCTTTGCGCAAAACCCCGTGACAGCCTGCACAACGCTGGAAGAATATTTCCGTGGCGTGAATAAACTCCATTTCTGTCATCGGTGGACCTTCTGAATCAATAAATCCACGTGTTTCTTCTGCAGCAATCGCTAGCGGTGCACCCCGGTACTTCATCTCTGAACCGGATTTGACCGGGTGATCAGAAGGCCCGGTGATCATATCACCACCCCGTGCTGCGGCGACTTGTGCAGTGCTGATTTCTCCGCCGGTATTGCCGAAAGAATTGACCACAAAGGTCACAACATCTGCCACATCCGCATCACTCATGTAAGAGAGGTTGGGCATCACGGCGTTGTAGTCCTTGCCGTTTACCGTAATCGGTCCGGAAAGCCCGTTGAGAACGGCCTCAACCGCTTTCATTGGGTCGGCTGCAATGTAATCAGACGCCGCGAGTGGAGGAAATGCACCGTTCAGACCCTCGCCATTGGCCTGGTGACAGGCGGCGCAGTTGGCTTCAAACAACCGGGCACCATTGACGATGCGCTCATCGATATTGGCTGCATTTGCAGAAGCAAGCTCCGCAGCGTGAACCGCGTCATCTTTTACTTGCGCAACAACAGCAAATGCCGAAATCGCAAAGCAAATTGATATTAGAGATAAAACTAATCTTTTCATGATGTTACTCCACTTGAAACTTTAAGAAAAAAGATCAACTTGAATCATTTAATTATCTGAAGAATTTACGCCGTTATTTGGTTGGCGTAATTGACTTGTATCAGTAAAAGGCCGGTTGTTTTCGCGCTTCATTTTGCCCGTTTTTACCACTGGAACCTTGCTGAAAATGAGAAATTCCTTCCAGGGCGGCTCAAAAGGTCCAGCATTGGATCACCGGGCCTGAACAGTCTGACGTCCGACCAGAGCCAATAACGCTCGTCTGTCAGGTTATATATGCCAGCACGAAGATCGAGGTGTTGATTAAGCCGCCAACCCACAGTGAAGTCAGCGGTGCTCCAGGACGGCGTGTGAAAACGTGCCCCGGCGGTTTCGTCGATGCGGTTTTGACGGGCGGTGAATGTGCCTGTCAGGTTGGCGTTCCAGCGCCCATCGGCCGAAATCCAGGATACACCCAAAACCGCTTGCGGTGGCGAGACGCTGTTGAGCGGTTGGTCGTTTTCCTGGTTCCTGCCACGCGACCAGTAGGCGGCGCCATTGAGTGACCAGCCTTCCAGCGAATCTGACCATGCGGTCATTTCCTGGGAAAGTCGCAGATCCAGACCATAGATACGTGCGCTTTCAATGTTGCGGGACTGAAACAGCAGCACACCGCTTTCCGGGTCGATGCCAATCAGTGCCTTGGTATCGATAAAATCATCGTATCGATTGTCAAAGATTGCCAGCGTCAGGCGTGTGGTATCCGAGATATACCTGAACCCCGCTTCAAAACCATTTGAAGTCTCGGATTTCAGATCCGGGTTCGGAATTGCCCGGATATTGAATAAAGGAATATCAAGACCGATATTGGCGTCTTCAAACGGGGGTGCCCTGAAGCCATTGACGTATTGGGCATAAACACCCCACTCATCGTTGACGTGATAGAGAACACCCAGGCGCGGGCTGAACCTGTCCTCACTGATCGATACAACCATACTATCGGGGTTGTCATCCAGATACATTTGATCCGGTCGCGGGTCCAGTTTGTAGTGATCGTAGCGAAGCGCGGGGACCAGTTCCCAACTGCCATCTGCAAGACTGATCTCATCCTGGATAAAAATCCCCAATTCGTCGGTGCGCGAATTCGGAAAGTCTCTTACCGGCAGGTCTTCGCCCAGCACGGTTTTGGTAATTGAGCCATCAATCAGGCTTTGCTGAAATCCATCGCGGAACTCGCTGGAATCGGTACGCTGGAATTCAATGCCTGCTCCCAGATGTTGCTCGGAATTGGCGGTGACAATATCCCGGAAAAGGTTAAGCTCAATTCCACCGAAGTCCTGATCGTATTGAAAATACCTTTGCAAACGGACTGGCTTGAGGGTCGCGGCTCTTTCTTCATGGGTGAGTTGTTTGGTTCGCGTATTAACATCAAAGCCGCGTATTACGCCATTTCCCCATTGGCCGGCGAATTCATAATCGACATTTATACGGCGGTATTTATCGCTGGCGTCACCGGACAATGCGGTGGTGCGCCGGAAACGTCCATAGCCTGGCAATGATTCGATACTGGTTTTTGTGTCTTTCTTGTAATCTTCAAAAGTAACACGCAAACGGTTGCCGCTTTGGGTGTCATGGGTATAGCGCAAAAAGTAATCCTGGCTGTTCCAGTCCTGTTGATCCTCGGGTGTGCCGGCGGGGGCCTTGTTTTGCAGTTCGTGGCCGTCCCGCCAGGTTGCTGCAAACATGAAGCCATTATTGGCATTTCCCCAGGCTGCAACACCTGAACCGACAACACTGTCATCCGCACCCTGGTAGCCGCCGCGCAGAGAGTACCAGTAATTTCCCTCACCTCTCGCCAGCAGATCACCCGGATCCCAGGTTGTAACGGCAATAACTCCGCCAAGCGCGTCAGAACCGTACAAGGTTGAGGCCGGGCCGTAGAGTATCTCAACACGTTTGATGCGGTCAGTTTCCGCCATTATCCGACCCGCGTTTGAGTAACTGCCAACCGAAAACCCGTCGCGTGCCGGAACACCATCGACTTCTATGGCCACGCGGTTACCGCCTATGCCCCTGATATTTATTGCATCGGAGCCAAATCGTGTTCCGGAGCCTTCCAGGTTGATACCGGGCTCGTATCGAAACAGGCCATCAATATCCTCAACCAGGTAGCGTTCCATAAACTCAGCATCGATCACGCTGACCTGGCCAATGACATCAGATAACGGCCTGGGTGATTTGCTGGCAACAACGACGATCGGATCGAGTTCCACCGACTCCAGTTCAAGCATGGTATCGGCGTCATCGGCGATTGCTGTCATGGAAATTACGCACAGCAATAACATCATATGCCAATTCGGCTTTTGCCAATCCATTCGCCGCATAGGTAAATCCTGCATAAAAATCAGCCGGAACAATACCCGTATAGACTGACCGGTGACATGACACAGGTCATGAGTTCCAAACACAGGCTTGCGCCAAACTGTTACCGACTGGTGAAATATGCGGGTTAACTGTACTTGACCTGTGTCAATGGCAGCTGCCTGTTGCGGTGTTAACGTGCGTTGCACAAGGCGGGAAACTGCTCTGGCCACTACCCAGGCCGCTACTCGCTCCGCTAAACAGGCAGGTTTCAATGACAATGGTGTTTCATATTCAAGCCACAGTCGCGAAAGCGACCCCGGTGTGCACGCATGCTAATTTCGCCGGGATGGAAGGGGGGCGCTCCTGTTAGCCTGAGTTGCGCAGGAGCGTTCAACATGAGTATACCTGTGCCATTTCCGACCGGGCTAATAAACAAGTACGGGCTGGCGGGTCCACGCTATACCTCGTACCCCACGGCATTGCAATTTCACGAAGGCTTTGATGCTGAAGCGTATCGCCGCCAGGTCCAGCGCAGCAATGACGATCTGATCCCAAGACCGCTTTCTGTGTATGTACACCTGCCTTTTTGTAAATCGCTTTGCTACTACTGCGCTTGTAATAAAAAGGTAACCCGCAATTCCAGCCAGGCAGAAGTTTACCTTCAGCATCTGGATCTGGAGATCGAAATGCAGGGTCGATTGTTCGATCCTGACAGACAGGTCGTTCAATTGCATTTTGGCGGCGGCACACCGACCTATTATGATGACATGCAACTGCAACACATCATCAATGAACTGTCGCGAAACTTTTTTCTGAGTCGCGTGGTCAACCGTGAATTTTCCATCGAGATTGATCCAAGGACAGTTGATAAGGACCGGATCGCATTTCTGGCAGACATTGGTTTTAACCGGGTCAGCATGGGTATCCAGGATTTCAATTCGGATGTTCAAAAAGCGGTAAACCGGATACAGGATGAAGAAGCCACACTAAGCCTGATAGATGCCGCGCGCAGTTCAGGTTTTAACTCGGTGTCCGTTGACCTCATATACGGTCTGCCACTGCAAACGCCGAAATCATTTGAAGTGACCATCGATTCGGTGCTCACTGCCCGGCCCAACCGTATCTCCGTGTATAACTATGCGCATTTACCGCAGCTGTTTCGTGCTCAGAGAATGATCAAGTCTGCCGATGTACCAGCACCTGAAGTGCGTCTTGAGTTGCTGGCCGAGACCATCCGTAAGCTGACAGATGCGGGTTATGTCTACATTGGAATGGACCACTTTGCTTTGCCGGATGACGAGCTTTCAATTGCAATGAAAGACGGAACATTACAGCGTAACTTTCAGGGCTATTCTACTTGCAGGTCAACTGACCTTGTGGGTCTGGGGGTCAGTGCAATCGGCAAGGTCGGCAATAGTTTTGTACAAAACCAGAAGGATATCCGTAGCTGGCAGGAGATGTTGAACCAGGGCCAGTTACCGGTTTGGCGGGGTTTTGGCCTGAGCGAAGAGGACCGCTTAAGACAGGAAGTCATATCATCGATTATGTGCCAGGGCCGGGTTCGGTATGATGAATATGAACGCCACTTTGGAATCGATTTTGGCGATTATTTCGCGCTGGAATTGCAGTCACTTCTACCTTTGCAAGACGATGGATTGATCGAAATGAACGATCAGGGCTTTGACGTAACCCCAACAGGTTTACTGCTTTTGAGAGTGATCGCGATGAAATTTGACGAGTACCTGGTAAATGATGCAAGCAAGAACCAGAGTGGAGATTCATATTCAAAAGTTATTTAGTTGAATCATTCGGCTATAATCAGTTCTGTTTTTGAACTGAATAAGTGGTGGATTCAACTGTCTATGGGCACAGGCGCACAACAAAAACCTTACTTCCCGGAACGCTTGCAGGTTGCGTGCAGCCAATGCACCCTTGGCAACCTGTGTCTGCCACGCCAGTTGGGACCAGAAGATACCAAGCAGTTTGAACACATCGTCAATAAATCACGCCCCATTCAACCCGGAGAGCACCTGTTTCGGGCCGGTGACAAATTCCATTCTATTGCGGCCGTGCGTGCGGGCTGTTTCAAAAGTTATGTGATTGACAAAGATGGTGAAGAACAGGTGCTGGGTTTTTACCTGCCGGGGGAAATCATCGGTTTTGATGCCATTCATGAAAAGTATCACAAAGCCAATGTTGTAGCGCTGGATACCAGTTCTGTTTGCGGACTTAGTTTTGACTCAGTTTCGGAATTGGCCCGGCAGTTACCGCTTTTGCAAGACGAATTGTTTCGGGTTATGAGTTTACAGATCGCTGAGCTCGAGGCCAGCGCAGCCGATTTGAGTGCAGAGGAGCGGATTGCCCGTCTGTTGTGCTCCCTGTCTGCACGCTTCGCCAACCGCGGATACTCTGCTTCGGAATTCAACCTGAGCATGTCACGCCGTGAAATCGCCAGCAATTTGCGCCTCGCCACCGAGACGATCAGCCGTGTTCTGGCGCGCTTTCAAAGCGCGGGTATCATCAAGGTGAACCGCAAAAAGGTTGCCATTCTTGAAATGGACAAACTGCAGGAATTGGCACGCCGGGATACGTCCTGAGCGGCAAAAACCATGTCTGTGTCTGATAGTTCCGGGCCCGACGGAGCCGCCCCGCAAAATAAATTACTGATTCTGGCAGCGGACGCTGACGTATATGCCGGTCTGATTGCGGCGGAAAAGTTGCAAAACCTCGAGGTATTTACTGATTCAGGCACTACGGTAGTGTCGACCGGCATTATTGCAGACTGCAACATCATTCTCGGTGAGCCCTCGCTGGTAAAAAGCGTCTTGTCATCGGCGTCCGGTCTTCAGTGGGTGCAATCCAGCTGGGCCGGTGTTGATAGCTTATGCCAACCGGGTTTGCGCAGGGACTATGTTCTTACCGGGGTAAAAGACGTCTTCGGTCCGATGATCAATGAATACGTAACAGCTTATATATTTGCGCTGGAACGGGGCCTGTTTGAGATGCAAAGCGCGCAACGGCGGAAGAAGTGGCACCCCTTGCCATACCGGCAGGCCGCAGATATTACGGTTGGAATAGTCGGTTTGGGCTCAATCGGTCAATTTCTTGCCGCAAGCCTCGGCAAGTTTGGTATCAGGGTGACGGGATTGAATCGATCCGGCGCTGCCTGCGCCGATGTTGAGCAGGTTTATACGCTGGAAAACCTGGCTGACTTTCTGGCAGATCCGGATTACGTGGTTGTGACCCTGCCCGATACACACCAAACCAGGCATTTCATAAATGCAGAATCGCTTGCCATGATGAAACCGTCAGCGGTGCTGATCAACGTTGGCCGGGGCAGTGTTGTTTCGGAACAAGATCTTGTTGACGCACTGCAACGCGGTGTCATTGCAGGTGCAGTGCTGGACGTTTTTGAACAGGAACCGTTACCGCAATCGAGTCCTCTGTGGGATACGCCAAACACCTACATCACGCCGCATATCGCAGCCGACAGTTTTCCGGAAAATATTGTCCGTATTTTTGCTGAAAATTATCGTCGCTTTATACAGCGCCAACCCCTGATGCATGTTATTGATCTTGAGCTTGGGTACTGAGAGCGGGGACTTACCTTACCTGGGTCGGTCCGGGGTTTCCGAGAAGCGAATGACGGGGGTCTGGTCTTCTGTCCAGCTTCCATTCAAGGGTGCTGGAAACTGTATCGCGCTGCTCCACTGGCTGTATTCCGAGAACATCATACTCATTGCGCCTGCCGATTCAAAACGGGTATCCAAATTACCCTCACAGCCTGGACACAGGGTGTTATTGAATGCCACCTTCATGCTGAATTCCAATAAACTGCCGCCCTGGACAGGGTCGCTGATGACCCAACGCGGCTGTCCGGCAAGGTCGTAGATATAGGCAATCGCAACGCTGCGTTTGCCTTCGGTCACCAGTGTCACACCCCAGCCCGGGCCATCCTCGCGGCCCCAGATACCGGTGAAATCATCGGCGGCAGGTTCGACATCAAATTCAATCCACTGCAACGACTCGCCACCACTTAGACCGCCGATGGTCCAGTTCATGCTGGCCGATCTTTCTGAACTGAATTCGAGCCTCAAGCTGCCAACGTCTTCAGTTTCAAATACGCCTTGCGCGCTGAGCCGGGTGAGTTTCAGCGCGGCCTCATAGGTAAAACCATTGAGTACGCCGGCACTGAGATACCAGACCGGCTGGCCGTTTTCATCAAAGGTATACCAGATAGCAGACAGGCGGTTGCCGAACACTTCGATGTCAAATCCACGGCCGTTGCTGTCAGGATTGAACCACAGACCACCATTGGGCCGGATCACGCGATCGGGATCTGTACCGAAACGGTCCAGCCACTGCGGCACTATCGTCATCGCATGGGGTCTGCTCAGTCCCCCCGCGCCACTGCCGATCAATTCACCCAGAAAATCACCGCTTTGAATGTCATAGCGCAGAATGACATTGTTATCGGCACTGGCCACCAACAACTGGCCGGAGCGTGTTACGGCCAGGCCTGTGGGGTTGCTATAGCCGTGATCGGACAGCACGGCGAAGTCACCAAGGAAGGAGCCGTTAAAGATATCAACTGCGACGACGCTGTTGCGCCCCTGGTCTGATATCAGCAATCGCCCGTCACCGCTCTCCACCATCCGGTGAGGGTCCTGCATCCATTCGCTGCCAACATTGGACAGGAAAGTGGTTCCGGTTGCATCTGCGGCATAGAGTGTACGGCTTGCCTGACCGAGTATGATGGCCTTATCGCCGCTTGCAATGACATCGATCGGGCTCTCGTTTTCACTCAGCACCCAGTTTGGGTCAGCACCGTCAAACGCCTGGTTCTGGCCTGTGAACAGGCCAATTTCCCTGTCGCCCATGCGTGTAATGATGATATGACTGCCGTCGCCGCTGGTGGCTACGCCGGTGGGGAAACCACTGCCCAGTTGTACGATTCCGGCATCTGCATACGCCGGCACATACACACCCAGCGGATTGCGGTTGAGCAGGTCCATACGTTTGAGGGCGCTCGCACTGGTATAAATCAGCGTATTGTCGTTGCTTCGATAGGCAAGGTCTGACTGGAAACTCAATAAGCCATCATCCGGCAGGATTTCAACGCCACGGAATATGCCCGTTTGTGCATCAAAGCGTAATACGCGGTTGTTACCAATACTCATTACAAGGATATCTTCTGCAACGGTGCTCAGTTCAGGGACGCCGTCACCGTCATCATCGTCATCTTCGTTATTACCGATACCATCGGCGTCAGAATCGGCAAATTCCCTGGCACGTTGCGGAAACGCATCGGCGTTATCACCTGTTCCGTCATCATCTGCATCAGCGGACTCGCTGGCATCGAGTGGAAAGCGGTCGTCTTTGTCTGCTATCAGGTCACCGTCGTCATCCATATCTGCGTTGTTGCCGATCTGGTCCAGGTCGGTATCCAGATTTTCATCGGGGTCGTTCGGGAAGGCGTCGCCGGTATCGCCGCTGCCGTCCAGATCTGCATCCGAGTTTTCGGCCATATCAAACGGAAAATGGTCTGCCCGGTCGATGACGCCATCATTGTCACTGTCGTTGGTGGACACAGGTGGTAAAACCGGCTCCGGTGCGTCGCTGGTCGAAGCCCGGTAAGCTGCAACTGCGGTCATCACGCTGCGCATAACCACCGCATTATTGGCAGGCTTGTCGATGTCAACGGAACCACAAGCCTGCCCGCCGCATTGCACTTCCGGGTTGGAAAAAACCGGTAAGCCGCGAAATCTGTCCGGCCTCCCGGTACCAAATGAAGCCATCATGGTGCTGTACTGTCCGGGGCGCACAAAAGCGGCCCCCCTTGGATCAAAGCTGCCGCCACCGAATCCTGCCTGGTGAGCGGCGCCGAGGTTGTGACCGATCTCATGGGTCATTACATCATCAAGACAAACCGACCAACTGCTCATGCCATCGCTGACGACATTTACACCCAGGTTCGGGTTGTTGTCCGGGTAATAAGCGATCCCGCAACTGCCCCTGGTTTCTATATCGTGCGGCCTGAACATGATCGTCAGATCGGCCCCGCGATCATCCCGCAGGCTTTGCAGGCCTTCAAGGCCGGCGATCACCTGACCGCTCAAAGCATTTGCCATGTCGCCAAGCAATTCACTATTGGTGTTGTCATTCCGGTAATCAAAAAATTCCATGCCCACGACCCGCAGAGCCAGGGAAATATCCGAATTTACCATTGACTGGTTGGCAATCTGAACATAGTGGTTGAACCGGGTCTCGAGTAAGTTACCGGGATAACGGTCTGCAAAAGCACGGTTATAGATCAGCAGGATATCCAGCGTGGTATCAGCCTGCGCGGATGCGGCGATGGCGTTGTCCTGGCTGTTTACGATAGCGGGTAAGACATTTGCAGCGGTCTGCTGCTGCATACCGCAACTGTTATAGCTGACACCGCTTGCAGGTAACTCGATCGCCCAGCTTCCTGAATTGTCGGTGGTCAGAACATAGTCTTTGTCGTCCCGGTGAATGCGTCCAAATACGCTGCCGTCACCAAAGGTGGCATTGATTGAACCGTTCAAATCCGTCGCTGGTCCACTGACGCTGGTGTCGCCATTTGCGTGCTGTGTGCGGCTTCTGATGTCAAATGAAAAAGAGGTGTTCTGATCCAGGGTAATGCTCAGTTGCGATGCCCCCTGACGAATGTTTTTGCCGTCAAGCAATGTATAAGCATCCGCTGGCAATCCCCGCCATGCAACCGGCGTTGCGGCTGAAACCGATGACGAAAAGAAAACACAGAAAAACAAGCAAAAAAGTAGCGTGTAAAAGCGTGAAGAAAACTGGCGATGTTGTGTAGGTAGCAAAACCTGATATCTCTTGTAAATGAGTTCCATTAGCCCCCGCGTAGTTTTACGCAACATTATACTAAACACATCAAGTAAAAAACTTTTAATTGCCGCCCAAGCGGGGTTCGGCTGAAGTACGGGCGGCGACCGTGTCGGACAACCCAAACGGCTTTTGGTTTAGTATGGTCGGTGTTTATTGGAAGAGCACCAATGTATTCGAGCAAAATAAAAGGAATAAAAATGAAAGGAACGATTATCAGGATTGCCACCATCGCTGGCGTCTTAGTGTTGCTTAGCAGTGGTGCAAATGCCGAGGGCAGGCGACTCGAAGCCGAATCCGCGGTTGTCACCAAGCATTCTGTAACGATTGGAGGCAAGCAGGTCTCCTACACCGCAACTGCCGGGACACAACCTGTGTGGGACAAGGACGGTGATGTAATTGCGTCACTTTTCTACACTTATTATGAGCGCGACAACATAAAAAACCGCGAACAACGACCGCTGCTCATCTCCTTTAATGGCGGTCCGGGTTCAGCATCGGTGTGGATGCATATTGCCTATACCGGTCCGCGCGTACTGCTCGTCGATGACGAAGGCTTCCCGGTTCAACCCTATGGTGTCAGGGAAAACCCGTACTCAATACTGGATGTGGCCGATATTGTGTATGTAAATCCCGTCAATACGGGTTATTCGCGGATAATTGATGCTGAAGCCGGTGAGGGTGAAGAAAAGACCTCCGATAAGGATAAGCGCAAACTGTTTTTTGGCGTAAACGCGGATATCGAGTACCTGGCTGAGTGGCTGAATACGTTTGTGACACGTAATAATCGCTGGCTCTCGCCAAAATACCTGATAGGGGAGAGTTATGGGACGACCCGCGTGTCCGGTCTGGCGCTCGAACTTCAAAACGCCCAGTGGATGTACCTCAATGGCGTGATACTTGTTTCACCTACCGGGCTTGGAATTGGTCGCGAAGGGCCGGTCCAGTCGGCCAATCGCCTGCCTTATTTCACCGCTGCGGCCTGGTACCAGAATGCCCTGGGTGATGATTTACAAAATCAGGACCTGGACGAAATTTTACCGGGCGTAGAAAGTTTCGCGGTCAATGAGTTAATGCCTGCACTGGCCCTTGGTGGATTTATAGACCCCCAGGAAAAGCAGCGCATTGCTGAAAAAATGGCGAAATATTCGGGCCTGTCTGTGCAGGCGGTTTTGCAGAACAACCTCGACGTCCCCAATAGGTTTTTCTGGAAAGAACTGCTGCGTGACAGGAGCCTGACCATTGGCCGTCTGGATTCACGTTATCTTGGTATCGACGAGAAAGACGCCGGCGAAAGCCCGGATTACAACGCCGAACTGACCTCATGGCTGCATTCGTTCACGCCTGCGATTAATTATTACCTGCGGGAAGAGCTGAATTACAAGACCGACATAAAGTACAACATGTTTGGTGATGTTCGGCCCTGGGATCGCGAGAATGATCACACCGGTGCAAATCTTCGCCTGGCAATGGCGGAGAACCCGTTTCTGAAGGTGATGGTGCAGTCGGGGTATTACGATGGTGCAACCAACTATTTTGATGCCAAATACACGCTGTGGCAGATTGACCCAAGTGGCCGCATGAAAGACCGTTTGCGGTTTGAAGCTTATCGTAGCGGGCACATGATGTACCTGCGACGTGAAGACCTCAAATCCGCCAATGAACACATCAGGCAATTTATCTCCTCTGCCACACCGGCACCGGGACAGGCGGCGAAATATTGAGGACTTGGTGGTGTCAAAGCCCGTGTTCTGACAATTGTCTGAACAATACTTGTCAGTAGTCAAAGCGACCGCGCAGGCCGGCGTAGAGCGCCCGGCCAGGACGTACGAAACCAAGGATTTCCTCGTAGTGCTTGTCGAACACATTGCTTACGCGTGCGGTTAATTCGAGTGACTTGCCCAGCTTCCACGAACCAGCCAGGTCAAACACTGTATAGGATGGAATTTCTACCCGATCCAGCGTGAATGTGACCGGTGAGAAAAAATTGTCCAGTTGTTTGCCGCTGTAGTTCAGGTTTAAATTCAGATTTCCGCGCTGATTGGCAAACAAATAATTGGCGGTCACGCTGGCGATGTTTTTGGGGCGCCTGACTTCTCGCACAGATTGACCAGCGGCATCTTCTTCTGTTGCATCGGTGTAGGTGTAGCTGGCATTCAGTGACCATGATTTTCCAATACGTGCATCATAAATGGCCTCGATGCCCTGACGTTTGCTGTCGCTGTCTTTGTTTTCGGCGGTGAACAGGAAGGTATCAAGATCAAAAACGAAACCATCGATTTCATCCTGGAGGTCCTGGTTGAAATAGACCAGTTGTAAGCCCTGACGATTTTCCGCCCAACTTGTATCGATGCCAATTTCCCAAGCCTGGGAGGATTCAGGTTTCAGATCGGGGTTACCAACAAAGAAATCTTCAAAAAAACCAAACCGTTCAGTAAAGGTCGGTGCCTTGGAGCCGGTGCCAACCGATCCACGCAGACGAATTGCAGATGACAGCCTGTATGAGCCTGCCAATTGCCATGTGAATGCGTTGTCAAAATCGCTGTAATCGTCCAACCGGGCGCTAAGTGTCCAGGAGAGATTTTCCAGTGGTTTTCCAACGTACTCCAACGCATAGCCACTGACATCATAGGACTGGTCCTGGTTAGGGTCGCCAAAAGGTGAGGCTGTTCCGCGTTGGGAAAAGTTAATATCCTCATGCTCTACGGCAAAGTTAATCCGGTGTGTCTTTTTATTGTCATTGCCAAACCACCAACCACCGCGCAGGCGCAGATCGATGGTTTCGGCCGATGTGGAACTGGACCAAATACCGTCACTGTAGTTGTCATTATTAGAATTGAGCCAGTTGGCGCTGAAGCTTCCGGCAAATGGGCGCTGGTCCGGTGCATAACGTGCCTCGGCCGTCAGGTAATTCTGCTTTGACTTTGTCTCTCTGTCGGCATCGACCGGCAGGCCGCTGACAAAAAAATCAATATCGTCAAATTCACTGGTCGCATCCACCGTCTGACCGGAAAACCTCAAAATGACAGAGTCGGTGGCGTCAAATTCAACATCCAGGTTGGCAGTGGTGTTTTTGGCACCGTCCTTTTCATTGCCTTGTCTGGAAATATTGCTGCCACCTGAATCAAAGTAGGTCAGGCCGCCACTCAGGCGGAATATGTCCCCGCTATAACCGCCATCAACGCCGGCACTGATGGTGCTGAATGAACCGGCCTCAAAATTGCCGGCGATATAGTGGCTGTCGGCACCTTTTCTGCGGATGATATTGATGACACCCGCGATGGCATCACCGCCCCAGGTTGCGCTCTGCGGTCCTCTGATAATTTCGATCCGCTCAATATTGCCGGTCAGCGCGTACTGGAAAGGAAACTCATCGCTCAAGGCCGGGTCGTTTGCACGTACGCCGTCGATCAGCACCAACAATTGATTGGCTTCCGCACCACGAACCCGCACCTGGGTCTGCGTGCCGGGACCGCCTGCCTGGCTGACCGAAAATCCTGGAACGTCGCGCAGCAGGTCGGAAAGGTACCTGACCTGTCGCTGTTCGATTTCCTCCCGCGTGATGACCGTGACCGAACTGCCTACATCGTTGATGGAAATTGGCTGCAGGCGGGCGGTAACCAACATATCGTCCAGTTGCAGATCATCCTCGGCAAGCAGTTGCGTGCTAAATATAGTGAATAAAATAGTGCAGAATAAGTAAGTGCACGCCATGCTCGCCATGGCATTGGAATTAACTTTGACCATTGTCTTTTTCCTTGCGATCTCACCCGAACGCGCAGGGTTTGTGCTTTAGACGATGGTTAGAGCCGGGAGGCTGTCTCTGAATCCCCGTTTGATTTCGATTGGTTCGGAGGAGGCAGTACTCACACGCCTCCGCCCGCCGCGAATGCACAAGTGAAAAAAACTGCTGGCCGGTCTCCGGGCTTGCGAAGAGCGATGTGGAATCGCTAATGACGGATCGCCTTCCCATGCTTTCGCACAGTGGCTGCAATGATCCGTACCTTCGCCTACCGTTGCGGGGGCAGCGACGGAATTGCCGTAAAGATTTAAAGCTTCAGCGGCGCACCGTCTTCCCGTTTAATCCACTGGCTGAGCAGCCAGAAGGACACCTGCAGACTCGGGGGGGAGATTGATTGATCAGCCTGGTTTTGTCAAGGCGTCAGGAAAAACCCTTCGGTGTATGTTGATGACTCTATTCGGGAGCTTTGAACTGATAGCCTCCGAACTGTTCTCTCAAGGTCATTTTCTGGATTTTCCCGGTCGCTGTATGGGGTATTTCATCTGTAAATTCAACGGCTTCCGGTATCCACCAGTCAGCAATTTTGCCTTTCAGGTAAGCCAGTATTTCTTCGGCGCTAACTGAAGAGCCCTGTTTGCGAACCACGATCAACAAGGGCCGCTCGGTCCACTTGGGGTGCGCTATACCAATGACGGCGGCTTCGGCGACGCCTTCGCAACCAACTGCCGTATTCTCGATATCGATCGATGAAATCCATTCGCCGCCCGATTTGATCACGTCTTTATCGCGGTCGGTGATTTGCATATAACCGAGCGCATCAATATTGGCAATATCACCGGTGTCGAACCAGCCGCTTTCATCAAGAATGTTTTTATCGTGCTTGAAGTAAGCACTGGATATGGACGGTCCACGTACCAGCAAGTGTCCTGAAGTCGTGCCATCGCGGGGCAGGTCATTGCCATCGTCATCGGTTATTTTCATTTCCACCATGTATGGCGTGCGGCCCTGTTTCAGCTTCAAATTGATACGCTCGTCGCCGCGCAGGTGTTCGGTGGCGTACTTCAGCTTGCCGGTTGTGCCGACCGGTGACATTTCTGTCATACCCCAGCCGTGTATGACCTCAACCTGGTAATCATTCTCGAGTTTCTCAATCATCATTCTTGGGCAGGCGGCGCCTCCTATGACAACCCGATCCAGGTAAGGTAATGACAGTTTGTTTTCTTCGAGGTATTGCAGCAAACCCAACCATACGGTGGGTACTGCCGCAGATGCGGAAACCTTTTCGCTGTCGAGCAATTCGTAAATGCTTTTTCCATCCATACCCGCACCCGGCATCACCAGGCAGGCACCCGCAGCAGGAGCGGCAAAGGCCAGTGCCCAGGCATTTGCGTGAAACATCGGGACGATGGGTAAAATGTTATCGTTTGAATTCAGTCCGAATACATCCGGCTGGTTGACCATCAGGCCATGCAGGACGTTTGACCGGTGTGAATAAAGCACACCCTTCGGGTCACCCGTCGTACCTGAGGTGTAGCACAGACCGGCAGCAGTGTTTTCGTCAAATGACGGCCAGATAAAGTCTGCGTCTGTTCCTTCCAGCCAGGTTTCATACGCCACTACATTTGGCAAACCGGTTTCCGGCAGATGCTGGTCATCGGTCAAAACGATGTATTTTTTTATCGTCGGCAGTTTGTCAGCTATCGTTTCAACCACCGGCAGAAAAGTCAGGTCAACGAACAGAATTTTGTCTTCTGCGTGATTACAAATATAAACAAGCTGATCTGCGAAAAGCCGCGGGTTGAGGGTGTGGCAGATTGCACCGATACCCATGATTCCATACCAGACTTCAAGATGCCGGTCTGTGTTCCATGCCATGGTGGCGATGCGGTCGCCCATCTCAACGCCTTCTTTTTGCAGTGCCTTGGCGACCCGCAATGCTTGCTGCTTGATATCCCACAGTGTACAGCGCCGGATCGGGCCTTCAATTGAGCGGGTGACAACCTCCCTTTCACCGTGATTGAGCGCGGCGTGGTCAATCACGGTGTGAACCAGTAATTGGTAGTCTTGCATCAGACCCAGCATGGTTATCTCCTGTTGTTTTCCTGGATTTTCAATAATTATATGTCACAGCGTCAGAAAGTTTCTCGCCTGCTGGAAATACAGTTGTGGCGCTCATTGATTCTGTTCGCTTTGAGCCAATAGCAATTCCAGTGCCCGCTCGGCATGTTCGGATGGAACAAACACGTGGTCGTGAAAATACGCGGCGATCATATTGGCGCTGATTCCGTGCTCTGCCAGGAGCCCGGATACCGCCGATGTCAGGCCAACAGCCTGAAGGCTCGAATGTATCGTGAGTGTGATACATCTGAAACTGCCATCGTAAGTCAAACCGCATGTACCAGCCGATTCCTTTAACAATACAAGACTAAGCCCTTCCGGTTCGGAAAACGAAGCAATTGGTCGTGCGTCTGCATAATCGCCGTAGTTGGCATTTTCGAGCGTACAAAAAACATATTCTTCTGCGGTCAAAATCGGCGACATCGCTGCCAGCATTTCTTTTTGCGTGAGTTCATTTGCCATGGGGTTTTTATTTTACCTCGGCACTGCCGATGGGTAGTGCCTCCGGGTAGCTGATATGAGATTATATTGTAAGTGTGCGGTAGTGCACGAACCTCAGGATAAGCCGAATGCGAATATACCATCGAACTGCAACTCAGCAATTGGCAGGATATTGGGAAAAGTTATTTTTTTCCTGTCTGATGAGTATCGCGTTGATTGCGTGCTCTGAAACGGACTCCGGGCCGGATCAAAGTTCCAACCCCCCCGGTACGTCCCCGGTACGAACAAATTCACTGACCGGTGGTTCGGATCAAGGTTCTGTTGCCAATGTGGAAGCATCATCCAGCCTTTTCGCCGATGAACTGGTTGATCAGGCGGTGATGGATATCGTCCACCGGCGCTGGACGGGCGATCTGGATGAACTTGAAAACAGAAGGGTCATCCGTGTCCTGACCGTCTATGGCCTGGGCCGTTATTTTCTGGACGGGCCGGTTGAAAAGGGGCTGACTTACGAAACTTTAAAAAGGTTTGAAAAGTTTATCAACGAACGTCTGGGAAGAAAGCACCTGAAGGTAAACATGGTTTTTATCCCGGTTGCGAGGGATGAATTGATCCCCGGTCTGATTGAAGGCCGGGGGGATATCGCTGCGGCGGCCCTGACCATTACGCCCGAGCGCGCCAAGCTTATCGACTTTACCACTCCCATTAGTCGTAACCTATCCGAAGTTCTGGTAACCGGGCCGTCATCGCCGCCGATATCCCAAATTGAAGGCCTCGCGGGTCAATTGGTTTATGTGCGTGCATCCAGCAGCTATCGTGCGAGCCTTGACCGGCTTAACCGGCGGTTTATTGAGGAAGGCAGGGACGAAATCATACTGGAGGACGCTTCTGAGGTTCTGGAAGATGAAGATATGCTGGAGATGGTCAATGCCGGATTGCTCCCGTGGCTGGTTGTCGACGATTACAAGGCAAAAAACTGGGCGGGTGTATTTAAAAATCTCACCGTCCGCGAAGACCTTGTTGTGCGCCAAACGGGTCAGATTGCGTACGCAATTCGAAAACACAGCCCGTTGTTGATGGAGGCGTTGAACGATTTCAATAAGACCCATCGTCAGGGAACCCTGCTTGGAAATATCATGATCAATCGCTGGTTGAAAGATTTCGATTGGGCAGCACATGCTCTCGACGCCGACGACTATCGCCGTTTTCAGGACTTGCAGGGTCTGTTCAGGAAATATGGGGAGCGATACAGCTTCGATTACCTGATCGTTGCGGCCCAGGGTTACCAGGAATCACGCCTGGACCAGAGCAAACGCAGCAGTTCCGGTGCGATTGGTATTATGCAGCTATTGCCATCGACGGCCAGCGACTCGAACGTCGACATCCCTGATATCGGCAATGCTGATTCAAATATTCATGCCGGCGTCAAATATCTCGATTTTATTCGCAAACGATATTTCAGCGATCCTGAAATCGACCTCTTTAATCAAACCATATTTGCCCTGGCTGCGTATAATGCCGGACCCGCCCGGGTTCAGAAATTGAGAATCAAAGCTGCAAAACACGGCTATAATCCCAACGTGTGGTTCGATCATGTTGAGATTATGGCTGCCACGGATATTGGTAGCGAAACCGTTCAATATGTAGGCAATATCCTGAAGTATTATCTGGCCTACAGACTCAGTGTTGCGCAACAGGCCAGAAGGGCCACTGAACGTGATCTGCACAAGCTGAATTAAGGCTGGCATTAGGATAGACTGCATTGGGATAGACTGTGTTTCAGGCTAAACATTGTTTAAATGGTAAAGCAGGGCGAGCCTTGGCGGAGTTGATATTTGAAATACAGATTACACCAATAAACATTATTGAATGATCTTTGCGGTGGTGCGTGCACTGTGTCGCTCTACAGACGCCCGCCAAGGAACACAATATTGAATAAAGTTGTGCGAAAGACGGTTGATTTTTTTAAAGAAGTCTGGCGTCGAAACGTTTTTCATATAGCGATCCCGTACGGGGTCGCAAGCTGGGGACTTATCCAGGTCGCGGATGTGGTATTTCCTACCTTCGATATTCCGGACGTGGTTACAAAGTACCTGATTATTGCGCTGGTCGTCGGGTTCCCTGTCGCCATCGTTATCGCCTGGATATTTGATATAACCCCGAAGGGGCTGGTAAGAACAACAGATCAGGATAAAGAAGAGGAACAAGAGCCGGAACCTGCCCCAGCCTTGTCATTGGAGCTTGGTGACTCTGAACGTCGCCGCGTGACCATGCTCAATTGCATGGTTCGTATTGACTCTATGGAGGACGACGAACTGGACCCGGAAGATCTGGCAGTTGTTTTGACCGGCATCGAGAATATTTACCAGGCCATTGTCGATCAGTACAAGGGCTTTCGCCTTCCCGGTCAACCGGAAGAACTATCCATTGTCTTTGGCTACCCCAG
>Ga0114950_10000870_pt1 | contig 21930 bp, 21 predicted proteins | sample N075metaG_FD_83503 | JGI IMG/M metagenome (GOLD analysis project Ga0114950, IMG submission 83503) | Deep subsurface microbial communities from Kermadec Trench to uncover new lineages of life (NeLLi) - N075 metaG | ecosystem: Environmental > Aquatic > Marine > Ocean trench > Sediment | place... | reverse complement strand
GCAGGGTGGCACACAGACAGAGGCCGTCGTCGAGCTGCTCAGCTATCAAACCGCACGGGTCGCCGCCTTGTACACGGAAGCCCTGGCCGCGCTGTCGCCCTCGCAACGTTATGCGCTGTTGCCCTGGACCCTTCGGGCGCGCCTGGATCAGGCCCGACTGGCGCAGACGCCCCGTGCCGACTTGCAGCTCCGGCTCACGCCGCTAAAACGCCTGTGGATCGCCTGGCGAACAGCCAGGCGCACGAAACGCGAAGCACTTGGCATGTGACTCAAGGGCACTCCGTTCCCGCTGGGGCCGCGCACGAATCTAAAACTGGCCGCCAGGAATGATTCGACTGCGTGGGAGCGGCTTTCCAGCCGCGATCAAGAGCGAGTGCGGGTTTTCAAAACGTGCGCAGATCGAATCGCCCGGACACCTGTTGCAGAAAGAAGATACAATCTTGTTGCCAAAATCGTGGCTGTTGAGGGGAAACGTCGTGCAAAAAACCGTTTTGAAACAGAAGTTCGTTAGGACGCTGCTGTTCCTGCTAGCTGGAGCGTCCGCGTGCGCCGTGGCGCAGACATCGTCCGAGAGTCAGCCACCCGTCGAGGAGCGCGTAGCTGCTCTCAAGGCGTCCCTGCAGGCCGGCCTAGCGGGTCAGCGAGCCTACGAGTGGATCGAGACAACTACGGTGTCAATCAAGGGCGAGAAAAAGTCGCGCACACAGAATCGTTGCTACTACGCCGTCGACGGCGATCTGCAGAAGGTGCCGATCGAGACGGAACCGCAGTCCGAGGGTCGTAGAAAGCCCCGTGGGATTCGTAAGCGGGTCGTAGAGCACAAGAAGGAGGACATCGCGGACGCGACGACGCAGGCGGTCGCCCTCGTGAAAGAGTACATCCCGCCGGTTCCAGAGCGGATTCAAAAAGCCAAGGACGAGGGTAAAATCTCGATGACGCCCCAGGATTCAGCCGGGCGGATCAAGTTGACGATCGCCGATTACCTGAAACCTGGTGACTCGATGACACTTAGCCTTGACTCTGTGAGCAACGCTCTCCTTGGGATCGAAGTAGCAACCTTCATGGAGAAAGCCAAGGACACAATTGTGCTGACCGCAGATCTTGCAACCCTACCCGACGGCACGATCTATCCATCAACGATCATCCTCGACGTCAAGAGCCAGAACCTCAGCATCCACATCAGCAACAGCGGGCACCAAAAGCTCACACCCTGAGAGACCAGCGAGCACATGCCAACAGCAGTCGATTCGCCGGTGGCAAGTCCAGTATCGACGGCGTCAATGGCGAAGACCTGAACAATGTCGGCCTGGGGTTCACGCTGGGTTACCAGATCAACGACAACATCCAGCTCACTGCAGCTTACATGGCAACCGTGAACGATAGTGACCCGACCGACCTGCGGATGGATGGATTCAAACTGTCGTTGGTGTTCGGCTGGCACCCGCTGGTGGAAGGGATGAATCGCCTTGAAAACTGAACGAACCGCGCAACAAAGAGTTCCTGGAACCCCGGACAAACGATCCGACGGGAGTTACGCTGCACGAAGCACTTCGAAGTTTACAGGCGGACTACGGAATGACCGCGCCGGGAGGAGACCTGTTCAGCGGCAATGCCTACGAACTGCTGGTGGAACGGGCCAGCAAGGTCATACTCGTCGACCGGCGCTGACCGGCGCAAACCGCTTCGGCGCTGACGCGACTCCCTGGTCCCCTCCCGTGTAGGAGCGTCATTCGTGGCGCGATTCATTTAACGGCGCCGCGGGCCACGTCCCTTTTTCCCCCGTTTTTGTCCCGGTCTTTTTGTCGGAACCAACACCAGCTGACTGCCCCCAGGCGAAAACCCCGCATCCTTCGCCAGCACGCGCACATCTTTAGCATCGAGTTCACGCCACGCACCCCTTTGAAGCGCTTTGTCGAGGAACACCGGGCCGAAACGCACGCGTTTGAGCCGGCTTACCTTGAGACCCTGGGATTCCCAGAGCCGCCGCACGGCGCGGTTGCGACCTTCCATCAGCACCACGTGAAACCACTGGTTGGTTTCGCCGCCTTCTCCGGCCACGATGTCGGTGAAGCGGGCCGGACCGTCCTCGAGCTCTACACCTTTGCGCAGGCGTTCCAGGTGCTCGGGCAGGATTTCGCCATGCACGCGGCAGGCATATTCACGATCCATTTCCGATGACGGATGCATGAGTGCGTTGGCCAGATCGCCGTCGTCGGTGAACAGCAACCGGCCAGTGGTGTTGATATCGAGACGTCCCACGGCGATCCAGCGCGCGCCTTCCAGACGGGGCAAGCGGGAGAACACCGTGGGGCGCCCCTCCGGGTCGCTACGTGTCGTCACGGTACCTTCGAGTTTGTTGTACACGAGTACGCGCGGTGTGGCGTGACGTGACTCAACCCGGAAACCGCGCCCGTCTATCTCGATGCGGTCACCGTCTCCGGCGGTTGCACCGGGTTGCGCACGCTTGCCGTTGATTCGGACGCGTCCGTCGCCGACGGCCTGGTCGATCTGACGGCGTGAGCCCACACCCGCTCGCGCGAGCAGTTTCTGCACGCGTTCTGCCCGGGGATCGGCCCCACGATCGACGATACGATCGGGTGCAGAATCTTTTTGGGTCACGAGACTCGGTGGGCAGCGACCACCGGGGGCGGTTCACCGGATTCCGGGTCGTCCGGCGAAGAAGACTGCTCATCGGGTGTATCGGAATCCGCGTCCGCTTTTGCCTCCGCATCCGCGGTCGTATCGGTGTCCACGGCCACGCCGGCCACTGCCGGGGCCGGCGTTTCGAAATTCAGTTCCGCTTCGATCTGGTCAATATCCCGCAGTTCCGCCAGCGAGGGCAGATCATTCAGGTTCTTGAGATTGAAATAATCGAGGAACAACTTCGTGGTGGCATAAAGGGCCGGCCTGCCCGGCACATCCCGGTGCCCCACCACCTGGATCCAGTCACGCTCGCGCAGGGTGCGGATAATATTGGTGCTGACGCTCACGCCGCGCACCGCTTCGATCTCGCCGCGGGTAACAGGCTGACGATAGGCGACGAGCGCCAGGGTCTCCAGCAACGCCCGGGAATAACGTGGCGCGCGCTCCTCCCACAGGCGTGAGACCCAGCGCTCATAATCCGGGCGAACCTGGATGCGGTAACCGCTCGCGACCTCCCGCAACTCAATGCCACGGTCCCTGTAGTCGCCCATCAGGGCGTTCAGGGCCTCCCGGACCGCGTCCCGTTCCGGGCGCTCTGCCTCCTCGAACAACGCCATCAGCGTATCGAATGACAGAGGACGCTCCGAGGCCAGCAATGCCGCTTCCAGGATGTATTTGAGTGATTCCGTTTCCATGTCTCAGTCGTGGCTTGCCAGCGATTTTACATAGATCGGACCATAAGGCTCGTTCTGTACCAGTTCGATCAGTTCTTCCTTGATCAGTTCCAGCATTGCCAGCAGGGTGACCACCACTCCCATGCGACCTTCCTCCACGGTGAACATGGTCTGGAACTCCTCGTACCCCCCCTCCCGCAGCGCGCCAAGCACGCGCGACATGCGCTCACGCACGGACAAGCGCTCACGCTGGATGTGGTGGCGTGTATACAGATCGGCGCGTCGCATGACCTCGCCAAAAGCGCTCAACACATCCTTGAGGTTCACCTTCGGCGCGAGGCGGACTACCTTGTGATCTGAAGGGATCTCGTGGGTCACCACGAAATCCCGCTCCAGGCGGGGCAGAGTATCGAGGTCCTCCGCGGCTTTCTTGTAGCGTTCGTATTCCTGCAGCCGCCGGATCAGTTCCGCGCGCGGGTCGTCCTCGTCCTCATCCCCTTCATCGGGCCGTGGCAGCAACATGCGGGATTTGATCTCCGCCAACATGGCGGCCATGAGCAGGTACTCGGCCGCCAACTCCAGCCGTAGCTCCTGCATGAGATCGATGTACTCCATGTACTGGCGCGTGATCTCGGCGACGGGAATGTCGAGAATGTTCAGGTTCTGCCGGCGGATCAGATACAACAGCAGATCCAGGGGGCCTTCGAAGGCTTCCAGCAGGATTTCCAATGCGTCCGGCGGGATATAGAGATCCGTCGGCGGTTGCAGATAGGGTTCGCCCTGCACCAGGGCAAAGGGTATTTCGCCCTGTGGCGCGCCCTTGTAGTCGCCCTGGCGGTCACCCCGGGGCGAACCTATGACCGTCAACGCCGGCTGGGGCAGTTTCGATTCTTCCGTCATATTTCAGCGGCAGCCCAAAGCCATGCCCGGTGTATTTCTTCGGTCATGGTCTCAACCGTAATACAAACCCATGGCCCGGCGTACTTCTTCCATGGTTTCCCGCGCCGTATCGCGGGCGGCTTCCGTTCCTTCGGCGATCACCCGCCTCACCAGGCCGGGATCGGCTTCCAGTTCCACCGTGCGTCGGCGGATGGGCTCCAGTTCCGCCTGGATGGAATCGATCAGGGGTTGCTTGCAGTCGAGACAACCGATACCGGCGGTGGTGCAGCCGTTCACCACCCACTTGAGGGTGTCTTCGTCGGAATAGATCTTGTGCAGTTCGAATACCGGGCACTTGTTGGGATCCCCGGGATCGCTGCGGCGCACCCGGGCCGGATCCGTCATCATGGTACGCAGTTTACGCTCCACTGTCTCGGCATCATCACGCAGATCGATTGTGTTGCCGTAGGACTTGGACATCTTCTGACCGTCTACACCCGGCACCTTCGGCGTCGCGGTGAGCAGGACTTCCGGCTCGGGAAGGATCGTCCGCCCGGTGCCCTGCAGATAGCCGGTCAGGCGCTCGCGGTCGGCGAGTGAAATCTTCGACTGGTTTTCTATCAGCGCCTGGGCCACGCCCAATGCCTCACCATCACCTTCTTCCTGAAAACGTTTTCGTAACTCGTTGTACATACGGGCATTTTTCTTGCCCATCTTCTTGATGGCGGCTTCGGCTTTTGCCGCCATTCCAGGCTCCCGGCCGAAGAACTCATTAAAACGCCGGGCAATCTCCCGGGTCAACTCCACGTGGGGCACCTGGTCCGCGCCGACCGGCACATAGTTGGCCCGGTAAACCAGAATATCCGCGGACTGCAGCACCGGGTAACCAAGGAATCCATAGGTGGCCAGATCCCGCCCCTTGAGCTTTTCCTGCTGGTCCTTGTAGGTGGGCACCCGCTCGAGCCAGGACACCGGTGTCGTCATGGACAGCAGCAGATGCAGTTCCGCGTGCTCCGGCACATGGGACTGAATGAAGATCTTGCACAGCTTGGGATTAACCCCCGCCGCCAGCCAGTCAACCACCATGTCCCAGACCACTTCACTGATGACCGCCGTGTCCTCGTAGTGGGTCGTCAGGGCGTGCCAGTCCGCGACGAAAAAATAGCAGTCGTATTCGTGTTGCAGGCGGACCCAGTTGCGGATCACGCCCAGGTAGTGGCCCAAATGAAGGCTGCCCGTGGCACGCATGCCGGACAGGACCACGCCGCTTCGATTTGCCATTCCACTCCCTGGGTTGATGGTCTGAGCTTCTGCGCGATTATACGGGCCCCGGCATTCCGTGGGAGCGGCTTGTCCTGTGGGAGCGGCTTCGCGCAGGAGCGCCATTCGTGGCGCGATTCCTTATGCTAGGCTACCGCGCCCCATGAAACTGCTGTACGACATTCTCCCGGTTCTGCTCTTTTTCGTCGCCTACAAGGTGGCGGGCATCTACGTGGCCACCGGCATCGCCGTCGCGGCCGCCGCCTTGCAGGCGGGCTGGAGCTGGTACCGGACCGGCAGGATCGAGCGCATGCAACTCCTGTCCCTGGGGCTGCTGGTGTTGCTGGGGGGCGTCACCATCGCCTTCCGGGATGAGTCCTTCATCAAGATCAAACCCACGGCGGTGAACTGGCTGTTCGCGGCGGTTTTCCTCGCCAGTCAGTGGTTTTCGGACAAACCCGCCACCCAGAGGCTGATGGGCAAGGTGATGCGGGCCCCGGACGCCATCTGGCGCAGGCTCAACGTGGCCTGGGCCATCTTTTTCCTGTTCGCCGGGGCTCTCAACCTGTGGGTGGCCCTCAACTTCAGCACCGATGTGTGGGTCAATTTCAAGCTGTTCGGCCTGATCAGCCTGACCCTGCTGTTCGCCGTGGCCCAGGCTTTCTATCTGGCGCGCCACGCCAGGCCCGCCGACGAAAACGACACCGGATCGGGGGCTGAAAACACGGCCCCCGGTTCGTCCCCCGGCCCCCCGGAACCCGGCTGACCCATGGCCGCGCAGGATCGGGTCGCCCTCATCCGGCAACGGCTGGAAGACGCCCTGGCGCCAAGCCTGCTGGATGTCGTGGACGAGAGCCACGAACACGTGGGTCATCCCGGGGCTGCGGACGGGCGCGGTCATTTCTCCGTGACCATCGTGGCAGACGCCTTTAGCGGTCTGAGCCTCCTGGAACGCCACCGGCTCGTTTACGACGCCATGGGCGAACTCATGGACACGGACATCCATGCCCTGTCCATCCAGGCGCGAAGCCCTGCCGAGGCCCGCGGCTGATCAGCCGTGGGTTTCAGGCATCGGGGGGGGCGGGAAGGATGACCGGATCGGGCGGTTCCCAGTCAGGATCGCGGTGCTCGGCCACGATCGTGGTGTAGATGCCCCCGCGAACGTTGAAATCCGCCGTCAAACGCATGAATCGGGGCTGGCAGGCGGCCACCAGGTCACCCAGGATCTGATTGGTCACCGCTTCGTGGAAAACACCCTCGTCCCGGTAGGACCACACGTACAGCTTCAGCGCCTTGAGTTCCAGACACAGTTGGTCGGGAACGTATTCCAGATCCAGCACCGCGAAATCCGGCTGACCGGTGCGCGGACACAGACAGCTGAACTCTGGAACCTGGATACGGATGGTATAATCTCTCCCCGGCTCTGGATTGAGGAACGTTTCAAGACTGCGACTCGGCTTGGTGTTCATTGTCTAACAACGGTCTGCTGCAGCAGGGACGGCAAACTTACCGCAATCCACGGACCGCGTCCAAACTGGTCCCTACGTTTAATGAATCGTATTCAGGCGGCGTTGCCGCCGTGGTGGCCGCCATGTTGATTGCCGCATGCGTCTAGCTCAGATCAAACTCGCCGGATTCAAGTCGTTCGTCGACCCGACGACGGTTCATTTCCCCAGCGATATGACCGGGATCGTCGGTCCGAACGGCTGTGGCAAATCGAATATCATCGATGGCGTGCGCTGGGTCATGGGCGAAAGCTCCGCCAAGGTGTTGCGCGGCGACTCCATGGCGGATGTGATCTTCAACGGTTCCGACATTCGCAAACCCGTGGGCACCGCCACCGTCGAACTGATATTTGACAACAGCGATGGTGCGTTAGGCGGGCAATATGCGGGATTTGCGGAACTCTCCTGCAAACGCATCGTGTCACGGGACGGCGTATCCGCCTACTACCTCAATGGAACACGTTGCCGGCGACGGGACATCACCGATCTGTTTCATGGCACGGGTATCGGGCCCAGGAGTTACTCGATCATCGAACAGGGGATGATCTCCCAGTTCGTTGAAGCAAAACCCGAGGATCTGCGTGTTTACCTGGAAGAAGCTGCCGGCATCTCCCGGTACAAGGAGCGGCGCCGCGAGACCGAGAACCGCATGCGGCACACCCGGGACAATCTCTCGCGGCTCGACGACCTGCGTGACGAGATCGGCAACCAGATCGCGCATCTCAAGAGACAAGCGCGTTCGGCTGAGCGTTACAAGGTGCTCAAGGAAGAACAGCGTCGCCGTGAAGCGGAACTCCTGGCCCTGCAATGGAAGGAACTGGACTCGGAATCCAGCGAACACCAGCAAGAGGTGGATGTTCGCGAGACGGCATTGGAAAAGGCTGTCGCGCAGCAACGTTCGTTTGCAACCGATCTGGAAAAAGCCCGCGACAAACACACCGGGGCCATGGATGCTTTCAATGCGGTGCACGCGGAATCGTACGAGGTGAGCAGCGAAATCGCCCGGCTCGAGCAGGAAATTCTCCACAGCAAGACACTGAAACAACAGCGCCAGCAGGAACTGAGAGAAGCCGACGAACAGCGCGCCGAAATCGAGGAACATATTGCGCTGGATCGCGTGCAAACGGAAGAATTGAGAACCGGTCTTGCCCAATACGAACCGGAACTCGACGCCGCTGTATTCGAACAGGAAGGCACCGAAACGCGTTTCACCGCCGCGGAACAGGCGCTGCAGGCATGGCAAGCCAATTGGGATCAGCACACGACCGAGCAGAACGAAAAATCCAGCCAGGCCGAAGTGGAGCAGACCCGCATTGATCACGTGGACCGGCATCTGCTGCAGTTGACCGAGCGTCTGGAGCGTTTGCGGCAACAAAGCAGCGGAATCAATGACGAGAAGATCGAAAGCGATCTGGACCAGGCATCTGAACAGGCCGACACGGCTCAGGAACAGATCGACGCCGCTGGCTCGGAGCTTGATGATATCCGCGAACAATACGCAGAACGGCAAACCGACAACGCGCAGATCGAAGAAGGCCTGCACGACGCGCGACAGGAACTGGAAAACCTGAGCGGCCGGCACAGTTCACTGCAGGCGCTGCAGGAAGCGGCACTGGGTGAGGGCGAACCCGATATCCAGGACTGGCTGCGCGACAACGGTTTGCTGAACAAACCGCGGCTGGCGGATTTGTTGCAGGTCAGCGCCGGTTGGGAAACCGCGGTGCAGACAGCGCTCGAGGGTCATCTGGAATCACTGGTCCACGACGCTGATGTGGACGCGGTGGCGAAAGCCCTCGAATCACTGAGCGAAGGGTCGGTGGGCGTGATGCAAAGCGGCGAATCAGAAAAAAGCACATCAGGGCTGTCCGCCCAGGTACGCGGCCCCGCCGCGCTCCACGACCTTCTGACCGGCGTCGCGACGGCGGAAAGCCTGGACGATGCGCTTGCCCAGCGCGCCCGGTTGAACGACGGCGAGTCCGTCATCACACGGGAGGGGGTGTGGCTGGGCCGGAACTGGGTGCGAGTGTCCCGGCAGGCCAGCAGCGAAAGCGGGATCCTGCACCGGGCACAGGCCATCGGGGAACTCGAAAGAAGCATCGTCGAACTGGAGGAGGACATCGCTTCCCGCCGCAAGGCTGTGGAACAGGGCGAAGAGGCTTTGTCCCAGATCGACAACGATCGTGATGACCTGCAGGAAAAGATCAACGGGCTCCAGCACCGGCACGCGGAAATCTGCGGCAAAGCAGAGGGCAAACGAACAACGCTTTCTCAGCAGCGGGAACGGCGCCTGGAGCTGACTGAAGATCTGTCCCAGACCGAACAGCAGATCGAGGATCAACGCAATCAACTGCAATCGGCGCGAGCTCGGCTCGAAAAGGCCATCGAAAGCATGGTCGTCATCCAGAAACGCCACGAAAAACTCACCGGTGAAAAGGGCGAAATCCAGCACGTATTCGGCACGGCGCGGGACGCGGCGGCAGTAGTACGCGATCGCGTACAGCGCCTCACCATCGAAGTCGAAAAGAAACGCGCGGCGCTCACATCAACACAATCAGCGTTGGAACGCATGACCCACCAGTTGGAACAACTGGATGCGAGGCGCAAACAGCTGCACACCCAGATCGAGGAAGATGAAACACCCCAGACCGAGCGTGAACAGAATCACCGGGCGAAACTCAACCTGAAGCTGGCGATCGAAAAACGCATGCATGCAGCACGGACGAAGCTGGAAGAACTGGATACGGAACTGCGACGCCTCGACCAGGAACGCGTGCAGGCCGAAAAACATGCCCAGGATCTGCGCGGTGCGGTGGAACAGCAGAAACTGTCCGGTGAAGGCGTGCGGGTGCGCGCCCAGACTGTTGAGGAACAGATCACGAAAAGCGGTTTTGACATGAGTCTGCTGCTGATAGAACTGCCGGAGGATGCCAGCGTTGCAAGCTGGGAAGAGGAGTTGCAGCGCCTGGAACGACGTATTAACCGGCTCGGCCCGATCAACCTGGCGGCCATTCCCGAATTCGAGCAGCAGGTCGAACGCAAGGAATACCTGGATTCACAGCATGATGACCTCATCGAGGCACTCAAGACACTGGAGAGCGCGATCCGGAAAATCGACCGGGAAACGCGTACACGCTTCAAGAAGACCTTCGACAAGGTGAACCAGGGGCTCCAGGAACTGTTCCCCAAGCTCTTCGGCGGTGGTCACGCCTACCTGGAAATGACTGGAGACGATCTTCTGGACACGGGCATCGCGGTCCTGGCACGCCCCCCCGGGAAACGGATCACCAACATCCACCTTCTGTCGGGCGGCGAAAAGGCGCTGACCGCGGTCGCACTCGTATTTGCCATCTTCCACCTGAACCCGGCGCCATTCTGCCTTCTTGACGAGGTGGACGCACCGCTTGATGACACGAACGTGGTACGTTTCTGTGACATGGTGAAAGACATGTCAGAGAAGGTTCAGTTTGTCATCGTGACCCACAACAAACTCACCATGGAGATGGTCAACCAGCTAACCGGTGTGACCATGAGTGAGCCGGGTGTCTCCCGCCTCGTCGCGGTGGACATCGAAGAGGCGACCCAGATGGCCGCCCAGTCAGCCGCGATATAGGATCAGAAAATGGACGCGCTGCGGTGGGTATTGCTCCTGATCGGCATGGCCCTGATCGCGGGGATCTGGGGTTGGAGCCGCCTACGGGCATCGCGTCGCAAATCTCCCGACCAGCCCTTCGATGATCCCTTCGTCCGGCTCGAGCCCGCGCTGGAGGGAAACTCAGCGGCGGACGAGGTTCCGATACCCATCCCGAAAACTCCGATCACGCCCGGAGGACCGGAAGCAAGCGACAAGATCCTTACCATCCACATCCTCGCACCGCCGCGCCGCAGCTTCCGTGGGACCGATATCGATGCCGCAGCGCGCGCCTGTGGACTGATCCACGGTTACATGCGCATTTACAACCGGCATCCGGACGATCGAACTGACAAGGCCCCGGTCTTCGGCCTGGCGAACATGATGGAACCCGGCAGTTTTGATGTGGAACGACTGGAAGACCTTGGAACCCCCGGCCTCACCGTGTTCATGACCTTGCCGGGACCCGGCAAACCCCTCGCGTCCTTTAACGACATGCTGGAAACTGCACGTTCCGTTGCCGAAGCGCTCGGTGGGAATCTGCAGGATGAATCCCGCAGCAGTTTGAGTATCCAGCGCATCGAGAACATCCGCGAGGAACTCCGGGAATACGAACGGAAACAGAAGCTCGGAAGAAGCAACTGAAGGAGCCGGGCCAGGCCTCCAACCAGCTTCTCTCCGTAACCCGACGATGGTCATACCCAGGGACGTTCAGAAACGGATCAACGACCTCCGGGAAGCGATCCGCGAACACAACTACCGGTATCACGTCCTCGATGCCCCGACGATTCCAGATGCCGCCTATGACCGGCTGGTCCGCGAGCTCGAAGGCCTCGAAACGGAACATCCCGAAGCGGTAACGCCCGATTCGCCCACCCAACGCGTTGGCGCCCGACCTCTGGCTGCTTTCGGCGACCTGCGCCATCGCGAGCCCATGCTCTCGCTCAACAACGCCTTCGATGACGACGAAGTGAGAGCCTTCGACAAACGCGTCCGCGACCGCCTGGGTATGGAAGAGGGTGTCGATGAAGTCGAATACATCGCCGAGCCAAAACTCGATGGCGTGGCGGTGGACCTCATGTACGAGCACGGTGTGCTGGTTACGGCGGCCACCCGCGGCGATGGCACGACCGGCGAAGATGTCACGGTGAACGTGCGAACGATCCAGGCAGTCCCGCTGAGGCTGCGCGGCGACAGCCCGCCCTCCCTCCTGGAAGCCCGGGGCGAGGTATACATGACCCACGCCGGGTTTGAGGAATACAACCGCAAGGCGGAACGCGAGGGCTGGAAGGTGCTGATCAACACGCGCAACGGCGCCGCCGGCAGCCTGCGCCAGCTCGACCCGAAAGTAACCGCGCAACGTCCGCTGGAATTTTTCTGTTACGGCGTGGGCGCGGTGGAAGGCGCAAACCTTCCCGCGACCCATAGTGCAGTGTTGGCCATGGTCCGGGAACTGGGTCTCCCGGTTTCCCCGGAGAACGCGGTCGTGCGTGGGCCGGACGAAGCGCTGGCCTATTACGCCCGCATGGCCGAACGCCGGGAGAAACTCGCCTACGAGATCGATGGAGTGGTCTACAAGGTCAATAACCGTCTGCAACAGCACGAACTTGGCTTTGTCACACGCGCCCCGCGCTGGGCCATCGCCCACAAGTTCCCGGCACAGGAAGAAATCACGCGCGTCGTGGGCATCGACGTACAGGTCGGTCGTACCGGCGCACTGACCCCGGTCGCCCGACTGGAACCGGTGTTTGTGGGTGGTGTCACGGTGACCAATGCCACGCTGCATAATGAAGACGAGGTCCATCGCAAGGATGTGCGAGTGGGTGACACGGTCATCGTGCGGCGGGCAGGCGATGTCATCCCGGAAGTGGTCAGCGTCATCAAGGACAAACGACCGAAACGCACGCGCATCTTTCGTCTGCCTGAATCATGCCCGGTTTGCGGTTCCGCCGTCGTGCGCGTGGAGGGCGAAGCGGTGGCCCGTTGCACCGGCGGGCTTTATTGCTCTGCCCAGCGCAAGGAAGCGATCAGGCATTTTGCTTCCCGCGGTGCAATGGACATCGAAGGTCTGGGCGACAAGATCGTAGCGGGCATGGTCGAGGCCGGCCTGATTGAGAATGTCGCTGACCTTTACACGCTGGACTACGAGCGCCTCAACGGCTTCGAGTACGGCGCGCCGGACCCCAGGACCGGCACACGCCAGGCGCTGCGGGAAAAATCAGCTCACAAGCTGGTGGAAGCCCTGGAGAAGAGTAAGGACACGACCCTGCCGCGATTTCTTTTTGCCCTGGGGATACGGGAAGTGGGTGAAGCCACCAGCCAGGCCCTGGCGGGCGCCTACGGGGGCCTCGACGCGCTCATGGAGGCGAACGTCGAGTCCTTGCAGGCTGTGGAGGACGTGGGCCCGATCGTGGCGGGTCATGTTGCGGATTTCTTCCGGGAGCGACACAATCGCAAGGTCATCAGGCAATTGCTCGAGGCGGGTATCCGGTGGCCGAAGCCCGCGGTCACCCCAAAACGATCACCTCTGGCGGGCAAGACCTTCGTGCTCACGGGAACGATGGAAAGCCATACGCGCAGTGAGGCCAAACAGAAACTTCAGGCCCTGGGTGCGAACGTGGCCGGGAGCGTGTCAGCCAGGACCGACTACGTGGTGGCCGGCGAGGCCGCCGGTTCCAAACTGACGAAGGCCCGGGATCTGGGCGTGGAGATTCTCGACGAAAAAGCTTTCCTGAAACTCCTCAACAAACGGTAGGAGCGGCGTTGTTGCAGGAACGGCGTTCTTGCAGGAGCGGCTTTCCAGCCGCGATTCCTTTGCCTTTGCATTCGCGCCACGATTGGCGCTCCTGCACAGGATCTGGTTGCCGCGATTCCCTACGCGCGGGACCAGGGAAAGGCCAAGACTTCGTCAATCCTTGCCACGCCGATCTGCAGCATCAGCAAGCGATCCACCCCCAGGGCCACCCCGCAACATTCGGGCAGGCCCGCATCGATGCCCGCGAGAAAACGATCATCCAGGGGCATGACTTCCTGGCCGCGCTCAACCCGCCGCTGGTTCCAGGTGTCGAAACGCCGGCGATGTTCCGCAGAATCGAGCAGTTCGTGATACCCGTTGGCCAGTTCCATATCGCCCACGAACACCTCAAAGCGCCGCGCATGTTCATCTGCCCGGGCGAGAGCGGCCTGCGCAACCGGAAAGGCCGTCACCACCACCAGGCGGGCAGGCGGAAACTTCCCGGAAACGACCCGGGAGAACAGCAAGTCCAGCCACTGTTCACGATTCAGGTCCCCGGCATCGATCCCGAAAGCCCGCGCGCATTGTTCTACCTCTTCCGACGAGGCCTGCGCGGCGTCGAGGTCCGCGTAGCGACGGAAGGACTCCACCCATTCCAGACGCAAGGGCGTTGACGATTCCAGCCGATGTTCGAGGCACGATGCAAGGAGATCCAGCGTTTCCTGGATCATGGCTTCCAGTTCGAACCCGGGCCGATACCACTCCAGCATGCTGAATTCGGGGTTGTGGCGGCTTCCCTCCTCCCCCGCGCGAAACACGCGGCAGATCTGGTAGATGGATCCACTACCCGCTGCCAGAAGTCTTTTCATGGGGAATTCGGGCGAGGTGTGAAGAAACCGGCGTGGCCGGGATTCCACGGCGATGCTCTGGATATTCGGATCGGGGTTGGCCGCAACCGACAGATACGGCGTCTCGGTTTCCAGCACACCGCGCTGGGCGAAAAAATGCCGCAGGGCCGCGAGCAATTCGGCTCTAGCCTGCAGGGCATCGCTGGTCGCCACGGGTTTCCAGGTTTCGCGGTCGCGGGTGTCCAAACCAGCCGTTACTCCCGGGCGCGGGAGACGTACTCACCGGTACGCGTGTCGACTTTGATGGACTCGCCTTCGTCAACGAACAAGGGAACGCGCACGACCGCGCCGGTTTCCAGGGTGGCGGGTTTGTTCCCGGCGCCACTCGTGTCACCGCGTACACCCGGGTCGGTCTGGGCAATCTTCAACACCACGAAATTGGGCGGTTCGATGCTCAGCGGCACGCCATTCCAGAGGGTGACGCTGCAGCTGTCTTCCTCTTTCAGCCATTTGGCCACGTCACCGACGGCATTCTTGTCGGCGCCCACCTGCTCGTAGCTGTCCGGATCCATGAAGTGCCAGAATTCGCCATCGGCGTAGAGGTATTGCATCTCTTTTTCCACCACATCGGCGGCTTCCACCGATTCCCCGGACTTGTAGTTGCGTTCAAAAACCCGGCCGGTTCTGAGGTTCCGGAGCTTCACGCGGCTGAAAGCCTGGCCCTTGCCCGGTCGCACGAACTCGTTTTCCATGATCGTGCAAGGGTCGCCATCAATCATCAATTTGAGACCGCCCTTGAATTCGCTGGTGCTGTAAAACGCCATGACAACCCTTTGCGCTAAACTACCTGTCCGATGGCTGCGGCAGAATCTTCCTCCAAGCAGGCGCATATCATAACCGGTTTCCCGCGGCGGGCAATGTCGTGGCAGCGGGAACTGGCAAACGCGTTCACCCGCAATGACGATCTGATCGAGTCTCTCGGGCTCGACCCGGCGCTTGTGGCCCCCGCGTCTGCAACCGCGGAGTTCCCCGTGCGTGTGCCGCGCGGATTTGCCGCGCGCATGCGACCTGGGGATGTGAACGATCCCCTGTTGCGGCAGGTACTGCCTGATAACAGGGAAGATGTACACGCCGTGGGTTTTGAAAGCGACCCGGTGGGAGATCTGGACAGCCGGCGCGCCCCTGGCGTTCTGCACAAATATCGCGGCCGCGTACTCTTGATCGCGACCGGCGCTTGCGCCGTCAACTGTCGCTATTGTTTCCGGCGCCACTTTCCCTATAACCGCGATACCGCAGCCCGGCAGGGTTGGCGTGATGCCCTCGCCTATATCGCCGCCACCCCGGATGCCAGGGAAATCATTCTGAGTGGTGGCGATCCGCTGGTCCTGGCGACATCGCGCCTGCGCGAACTGAGCTCAGGGCTGGACGTGATCGCACACGTGCGCCGACTGCGGATTCACAGCCGGGTGCCGGTGGTCCTCCCGGAACGCATCGATGAATCACTGCTGGATTGGCTCGGTGGTCTGCGACAGCGCGCCGTACTGGTCATTCACTGCAATCATCCAAACGAGGTGGACGAATCGGTGGTCCGTGCGCTGCGGGCCATACAATCCGCCGGCGTGACCGTGTTCAATCAAACCGTGTTGCTGCGGGGCATCAACGACTCGCTCGAGGTCCAGACCCGGTTGGCGGAGACCCTGTTCGATAGCGGTGTCATTCCCTATTACCTGCACCTTCTGGACCGGGTCCAGGGAGCGGCCCATTTTGAGGTCGCAGATCCCCATGCCCGGGCCCTGTACCAGGCCATGCGCAGGGATCTGCCCGGCTATCTGCTGCCGAGGCTGGTGCGCGAGATTCCCGGAGCGCCGTTCAAGGTTCCCGTTTTGTGACGCCGTTCCGGAAACCGGGGGACCCAGTATGTGGATTTATCTGGGAAATCTCTGTAAAAAGCATCTGTTAACTTTAAAAAGTAAGGGATTCCCTTGTCCGATAACGTCCTCAGGATGCTGGTGGCGGAAAGCTCCCTGGAAGACGCCGAGTACCTCGTCAGCACCCTGCGTAATGCCGGCATCGCGGCACGCCCGACGCGCGTGACCGCCGTCGAAGAACTGCAAAAGGTCCTGGAAGAAAGGGCGCTGGACGTTGCTGTGTGCGCGGTTCCCTAAGGCGCGATCTCCCTGGCGGAACTGGTACAGGCTGTCAAAAACAGCGGCAAGGACATTCCTGTCATTGCTTATGTCGAAAGCCCGGACCCCGAGTTGATCGAGGACGCCATTGCCCAGGGTGCAAACAACGTCGTTTTCCACGGTGTTCCACATCATCTGCAAACGACGCTTGCGCGGGAACTGCGCCACGTGAATTCGCACCGCACCCTTCGGCGCACCGGCACCGCCTTGCAAGAGAGCGAGAAGCGCTGCCAGGCGCTTCTCAACAGTGCCCAGGACGCGATCGCTTACGTTCATGAAGGGATGCATGTATATGCCAATCGCAACTACCTGCAGCGGTTCGGCTTCGCGGATTTCGACGAGATGGCCGGCCTGCCTCTGCTGGATCTGGTCATAGCTGGAGATCACCAACGACTCAAGGACTGCCTGATAAAAATCGCCAGGGGTGAGAAAGTTCCTGACGTGCTGGAGCTGGAAGGCAAACGCTCGGACGGCACTCCCATGCCCCTTTGTATGGAGTTCGCACAAGCCAGTTATGACGAGGAGACCTGCACCCAGATCGTCATTCGCGCCCCGGTAGTGGAACCAGAACCGGAGCCCGAGCCGGCGGCCGAAGCCGAGCTTGAGGCCGAAGTCGAGTTGGGGTCGGAAATACTCGACCTCGACGAGGAAGCCACGGAACAATCAGAGCCGGAGACCGATCTGGAGAAACAGATCGATAACCTCCGGGCCCAGGATCTTCTTACAGGGTTATACAACCGCATCTACTTCATGGAGCAGTTGGAACTCGCAGTGGACTCCGCCAGCGAAAACGATGCCTGCATGCTCTATGCGGAACTGGACAACTACCGCGGCATCATCGACCAGGTGGGCCACGTAGGTGCTGACACCATCATTGCCGATGTTGCACGTTTGATCGAAGACCGTCAGGGACAGAACGACGTGGCGGCCCGCTTCGGCGATTTCTCTTTCACCGTGCTGTGCCAGGGCCGCAGCGTACGCAGCGCGGAGGAACTGGCCGAGGAAATTCGCCAGGCCATCGAAGACCATATCAGCGAAGGCAAAAAACACGCGGTAACCGTCACCGCCAGCATCGGTATCGCGCCCATTTCCGAGCTGACTACCGAAGTCCAGGAAGTTCTTGCCAACGCCACCGCGGCTTCGGCCCAGGCCAACGCCCAGGGCGGCAACCGCGTCGAGGTGTTCGCGCCCGCAGAGGCCTTTGCCGGGGAACACGATGGCGAACACAAGGGCAACGCCGAACTGGCCGGCCAGTTGCGACAGGCGCTCGACAAGGACCGCTTCTTCCTGGTTTTCCAGCCCCTGGTCAGCCTGCACGGACATGGTGGCGAATACTACGAAACGCTCCTGCGCATGCACGGCGACGATGAGGAGGAAATCGCTGCTGCGGAATTCCTTCCCATGGCGGAGCAGTACGGGATGATGAAGGATATCGATCGCTGGGTTATCCACACCGCTGTCGATATCGTCCACAAGGAAAATCAGGCTGACAGGCAGGTCAGGTTGTTTCTCAAGATTTCCCCACAGTCTCTCGCTGATGAATCACTTATCCCATGGTTGCGCGAACTGATCGAGGAAACGGGGATTCAGGGCGAATCGCTCGTGTTCGAATTTCCCGAGAGCCAGGCCGTCACGAATCTCAAACCGGCACGCGTGTTTGTACGCAAAATCAAGGAACTCAAGTGCGGTTTCGTACTGGAACAATTCGGCACCGGCGTGAATTCCTTCCAGTTGCTCAAGCATCTGCCCGCCAACTATCTCAAGATCGACCGTGGTTTCAGCCAGGAACTGTGCACCAACGAAAAACACCGGGACAAGATCAAGGAAATCACGGACCAGGGACATGCCCTGGGCAAGCTCATCATTGCGGAATTCGTGGAAGATGCCGCCAGCATGTCAGTGCTTTATCAGGTGGGCGTCAACTACGTGCAGGGCAATTTTCTCCAGGAGCCGGAGAAGATGCTCTCGTACGACTTTTCCTGACCAATCGCGCCAGAAGGAATCGCGGCTCCGTAGGAGCGGCTTTCCAGCCGCGATTCCTCGCTGTCGCGGCTGGAATGGCGCTCCGACAGCAAGAAACGCGGCTGGAAGCCGCTCCCACATTCCTTTTTTCAGCGGTGTCTGACACCATTGAACGATGAATCGGATGCTCACGGGCGCGCGTTGCCTGGCCGAGGGGTTCCGTTGGCTGCCGCGCCGGGGTGTCCGCGGGCCGGCGTTTGTGCCGCTGGTCATCAATATTGTCTTGTTCACCACGCTCGGCTGGCTCGCCATCGATCGCTTCGATGACTGGCTGGATCGCCTGCTGCCGGATGTCCTGGACTGGCTGGAGTGGCTGCTTTGGCCCTTGTTCGTCCTGCTGCTGATCGTGATCGTGGTCTTCACCTTCACCGTCGTCGCCAACCTGCTTGCGGCCCCGTTCAACGACTTTCTCGCCGACCGGGTGACTCGGCAGCTCGCAGGGGAAGAAAAACCCGAGGCCGGGTTTTCCGCATTGGATATCCCGAGAGCATTGCTCAAGGAACTGCGCAAACTGCTCTATTTCGCGGCCTGGGCCATCGTATTGCTCGTGCTGACTTTCGTGCCGGTGATCGGTCTCGCAGGACCGTTCCTCTGGATAGTGTTCGGTTGCTGGTCCCTGGCCATCGAATACAGCGATTACCCGCTCGGCCGCCTGGGATTGAGCTTTTCCGAACAGCGCAGACTGCTCCGCGAAAACCTCCAGGAAACGATCGGTTTCGGCGCCGCCGTGCTGGGCGCCACGCTGATTCCCCTGGTCAATCTCGCTGTGATCCCGGCCGCGGTGATAGGAGCCAGCCTGCTCTGGCACGACATTACAAGTGAAAACAGTCGCTTACCGAACGCACCGGAGTAGTGTAAAATGCGCCGTTTTCTGAGCGACGCTGAAACTGCCGCACAAGATGCCTGGAAAAATCCGAAAGAAGAAACCGAAAGTAATCCTCCCCGTTGAGGGCATCGAGCCCTACAAGATGAAACGGGGCGAGAAATACATGTGCGAGCGACAAGTCGAGCACTTCCGCGAATTACTGACCACCTGGAAACACGAACTGATGGAAGAGGTCGACCAGACCATCGACCACATGAAGGACGAGGCGGCGAGCTTCCCGGATCCCAGCGACCGGGCGACCCAGGAATCCGACTTCAGCCTGGAACTGCGCACCCGCGACCGGGAGCGCAAACTCATCCGCAAGATCAACGAAGCGGTCCGCCAGCTGGATGCCAACGAATACGGCCAGTGCGAGTCCTGCGGCGTGGAGATCGGCATCCGCCGCCTCGAAGCGCGCCCCACCGCCAGTTTGTGCATCGACTGCAAGACCCTGGACGAGATCAAGGAACGCCAATCAGAGTGACGTCCATCCCACCTTGGGGAATTGGAATTGGGGGACAGTTCCCTCATTAAATTGGGGGGACAGTTCCCTCATTTCACTCGGATTCGGGCTCTCTCAGCGGACAAACATGAAATGAGGGAACTGTCCCCTTCCCGCGCCTATCGGGGTCGGTTTGCGCCGTCGCCGACCGGCCCCCTGCATTTTGGTTCGCTGGTAGCCGCCGTGGGCAGCTATCTGGAAGCACGTCGTCACGACGGCGTCTGGCTGGTGCGGGTGGATGACATCGATCCGCCGCGCGAAGTCCCCGGGGCATCGCAGCAGATCATCCACATGCTGGCCGGCTACGGCATGGTGTCCGATGAACCCGTCCTGTTTCAAAGCACGCGACAGGAAGCCTACGAAGCCGCGTTGCAGAAACTCGAACGGTCCGGCGCGCTCTTCCCTTGCGCCTGCAGCCGGCGCGACCTGGCGCTGCTTAACGTGTACCCGGGCACCTGCCGGAACGGCTTGCCATCCGGCAAACCGGCGCGCAGCCTGCGTGTCCGCGTGACGGATGAAAACCTGGTTATCGACGACGTGGTCCAGGGGGAATTCGCGCAGCGCCTGGATCTGGATGCGGGAGATTTCGTGGTTCGCCGTGCGGATGGCTACGTGGCCTATCATCTGGCCAACGTGGTGGATGATGCGGCCCAGGGAATCAGCGAGGTAGTTCGCGGCAACGATCTGCTGGACAGCACGCCGCGCCAGGTACACCTGCAGAAACTGCTGGGGCTTCCGACCCCGGGGTATGCCCACCTGCCCGTCGTCATGGGAACTGACGGGAAGAAACTCAGCAAGCAAACCGCAGCGGCACCGGTCAATGAGGCGTCCCGGGTCCCCACTCTGCTGGCGGCACTGCGCTTTCTCGGACAAGCGGCGCCGCTTGAACTGAACCGTGAATCGTTTGACGACCTGTGGTGTTGGGCGGAAGAGAACTGGAGTCTGGACGCTGTACCCGCCGCTGGCGCAGTATTGCCCGGCCAAAAGGAATGAAAAAATGAGTGAAAAGATCTACCCCGTCCCGGACCAGGTGGCGCGCTACGCCCTGATCAACGCCACCGACTACGCGGAAATGTACCGGCTTTCCATCGCAGACCCGGATGCTTTCTGGGCTGAGCAGGCGGAACTATTCATCGACTGGGAACAACCCTGGGACAAGGTCTCCGAGTCGGATTTCAGCAAAGGCTACATCCGGTGGTTCGTGGGCGCCAAACTCAACGTCTGCCACAACTGTGTGGACCGGCACCTGGAATCCCGGGCAGACCAGACCGCCATCATCTGGGAAGGCGATGACCCGGATACTCATCGCACGATCAGCTATGCACAACTCCATCGGCAAGTTTGCCGCTTTGCCAATGCCCTGAAGGCACGCAACATCGGCAAAGGCGATCGGGTATGCATTTACATGCCCATGGTCCCCGAGGCGGCGGTCGCCATGCTGGCCTGTGCGCGTATCGGCGCCATTCATTCGGTGGTGTTCGGCGGCTTCTCACCCGAATCACTGAAAAACCGGATTCTGGATGCGGATTGCTGCGCCGTTGTGACGGCAGACGAAGGCCTGCGTGGCGGCAAGAAGGTCCCGCTCAAAGCCAACACGGACCAGGCACTGGCCGATTGCCCGAATGTGCACACCAACTTCGTGCTCAAACGCACGGGGGGCGACATCGCGTGGGACGCGAACCGGGACATCTGGTATCACGAGGCCACCGAGGCCGCCTCCACCGAATGCCCCATCCAGATCATGGACGCGGAAGACCCCCTGTTCATGCTCTATACCTCGGGTTCCACGGGCAAACCCAAGGGCGTTTTGCACACGACCGGCGGCTATCTGGTGTACGCCGCCATCACCCACAAATACGTCTTTGACTACCACGAAGGCGACATCTTTTGGTGTACCGCGGATGTGGGCTGGATCACCGGCCACAGCTACATCGTTTATGGCCCGCTCGCCAATGGCGCCACGACACTCATGTTTGAAGGCGTGCCCACCTGGCCCGACGCCAGCCGGTTCTGGCAGGTGGTAGACAAGCACAAGGTCAACATTTTCTACACGGCGCCCACCGCAATCCGTGCCTTGATGGCCGTGGGCGATGAACCGGTGACTCGCACGTCACGGAAAAGCCTGCGCATCCTGGGAACCGTTGGCGAACCCATCAACCCGGAAGCCTGGGAGTGGTATTACCG
>Ga0114950_10000869_pt1 | contig 21936 bp, 20 predicted proteins | sample N075metaG_FD_83503 | JGI IMG/M metagenome (GOLD analysis project Ga0114950, IMG submission 83503) | Deep subsurface microbial communities from Kermadec Trench to uncover new lineages of life (NeLLi) - N075 metaG | ecosystem: Environmental > Aquatic > Marine > Ocean trench > Sediment | place... | reverse complement strand
GGTTCTGGCCCCAGGCCGCGATGCAATGTTGCAGCAAAAAGTCCCTGGCTGAGCAACAAAATCAAAATCGGCAAAATTGTTTTCTTCATGGTTTTACTTTTTCACGATGTTTCCTGCGTGTATCCTAGTGCATTACGGTGTAAATCTACATGGAGTGTTGCGATTGGACGCATCTGGAAAGCAGTCTCGAATTGAAAACCGGCAACAACTGATTGAATACCTTGAAGCTGGAAACAAACCAGAGGCCAATTGGCGTTTGGGTACCGAGCACGAAAAATTTGGTTTTACAACCGATGACCTGCGGCCATTGCCATATGCGGGCCCGCGGGGGATTCGCACCTTACTGCAAGGGCTGACAGATCAGTTCAACTGGAAACCGGTAAGCGAGGACGGCAATGTCATCGCCCTGCTGGATGACACCGGTGCATCCATCACACTGGAGCCCGGCGGTCAGTTTGAGTTGTCAGGCGCCTTGCTGGATGACGTCCACCAGACCTGTACGGAAGTTTACACCCACCTTAAACAGCTAAAGGCAGTCTCCGAACCGCTTGGTATCGCCTTTCTCGGCATGGGGTTCCAGCCCAAGTGGGAACGCAAAGATACTGAATGGATGCCAAAAGGCCGTTACCGCATCATGCGTGAATACATGCAGACGCGCGGCAACCTGGGTATCGACATGATGAGCCGCACCTGCACGGTACAGGTCAACCTGGATTTCAGTTCAGAAGCCGATATGGTCAGAAAGTTTCAGGTGGCCCTTGCCTTGCAGCCTGTTGCGACGGCGCTGTTCGCCAACTCGCCTTTTGTTGATGGCAAACCCTGTGGTTATGTCAGTTATCGCTCCCACGTGTGGGAAGATACCGACCCGGACCGCACCGGCATGTTGCCATTTGTATTCGATTCATCAATGGGTTTTGAGCGTTATGTCGATTACATGCTGGATGTGCCAATGTATTTTGTGTACCGCAATGGCGAGTACATCGATGCATCGGGCCAATCTTTCCGGGACTTCATGAACGGCTGTTTGCCAGCCTTGCCCGGAGAACTTCCCACCATCAAAGATTGGGAAGACCATCTGACAACCGCTTTTCCAGAGGTGCGACTGAAGCAGTTTCTGGAAATGCGTGGCGCGGACGGCGGGCCCTGGCGGAAATTGTGTGCCCTGCCAGCATTGTGGGCGGGGCTTTTATATGACAATACAAGCCTGAATGCGGCTTGGGACCTGGTGCGTGACTGGAGTATGGAGGAACGCCTGCAGTTCAGGGCCGAGGCACCCAAACTGGGCCTGAACACGCGTATACGGAAGCGCAGCATGCAATCCGTGGCGCTCGAAATACTTGAAATAGCTTCCAACGGACTGACTGTCCGCAATCGCCTGGATTCTTCGGGTGAAAACGAATGCGGTTTTCTGGAAACCCTGTTTGCTACGGTACGTTCCGGAAAGACCCCGGCCGAGCGGAAACTTGACTCATATTATGATCGCTGGAACGAATCGGTTGACCCGGTATTTGAAGAGTCGGCCTACTGAGCAAAGGCCGTCACCGGAAACCACGGTGACAGCCTGGGCTTGATCAAAATCAACCCGCAGCAAACATCACTCTACTTTCCAGATCACTATTCTCCAGTCTGCCTGGTTTGTAGAGCTGTGATCCATACCAACAAAGTAGGTTTTCCCGGCTTCAAAATCTGCTTCCAGCGGCGGAACAATGTGGGCTTTTTTACTGTTCACTACCGGGCAACCTGCGGTGCTGACAAGCGCCCTGCCTTTTAGTGAGTGCGTACCGACGTCCAGCAGGAAGCCCTGTTTGGGCACCATGCGCAAGCGGCCATCGATATCAGTAATTGCAACCCGCGAGATGCATTGGCTGGGGCGCTGTTCCTGGGTGATGATATATGCCTGGTCGGCCTTGTTCGCCATGGCCTGAAAAGGCAAAACCATCAACATCATCAATATTACAGGTATCTTTCTCATATCATTTCTCCATCGTTAAGCCGGATACTGGCGACCCGGCTCTGTTAATCATCATATACGTTAACTGCCGTATTTGCAGCAGCGTCTGGGTATACAGTAACTCCGGCAACCTTAACCGGTACTGAATGGCGGCAAGTTTGTTAGAAAGGCAGATCCAGTTTATCGTTGACCGCAAGCATTTGATATTTGAATATATCCTTGATGCGCTGCAATGCAGTCTCGCTGTCAGCGTCAAAACGGACCACCAGTATGGGTGTCGTATTCGAAGCCCTGACCAGGCCCCAGCCATCTTCATAATCTGCTCGCAAGCCGTCGATGGTGGTGATTTTTGCGTCAACAAAGCGGGCCTTCTCCTGGAATTCCTTTACAAACGCGTGGTTTTCACCCTCTTGCATATGGACTTTCAGTTCAGGCGTGCTGACGCTGTTTGGCAAACTGTTCAACACTTCCTCGGGGTCGCGCTCATCAGCAGCGAGGATTTCCAGCAGTCTTGCAGCGGAGTAAATGCCACAGTCAAACCCGTACCAGCGTTCCTTGAAAAAGAAATGACCACTCATCTCCCCGGCAAATGGGGAATCAACCTCTTTCATTTTGTTTTTAATCAACGAATGACCGGTTTTGTACATCATCGGCTTGCCACCGGATTCCTCTATGACCTCGCGGAGATGACCAGTGCATTTAACGTCATAAATTATCGTCCCGCCTGGCTCCCTGCTGAGAACGTCTTTGGCAAACAGCATCATCAGGCGGTCGGCATAAATGATTTCACCGCTTTTAGTCACCACGCCCAGCCTGTCAGCATCACCGTCAAATGCAATACCCAGATCAGCGTCCATCATCTGAACAGCCTCAATAAGGTCGTTCAAATTTTCCGGCTCACTCGGGTCAGGGTGATGATTGGGAAATGATCCATCAACTTCATCAAACAACGGAAATACTTCGGCGCCGATATCGCGCAACACATCTGCAGCGCACACACCGCCAATTCCATTGCCGCAGTCAGCAACCACTTTCAGCGGTCTTTTTAGCTGGATATCACCCGAAATCCTCTCCCGATACGAGTCAAGCATGGTTTCACGGCGCACTTTGCCTTTGCCCAGGCGCAGGTTTCCACTCTTGATACGCGTATACATACCCGTGATGTCGTCACCCGCCTGTGTGACACCGCCGATCAGCAATTTGAAACCATTGTAGTCCGGCGGGTTATGACTGCCGGTCACCATTACGCCGGTGCCGCTACCAAGCTCGTAAGCCGCGTAATACAACACGCCTGTTGGTACCGCGCCAATATCAATAACATCACAGCCAGTGGATGAGATGCCCTCGATCAAGCCTTCGACCAGGTCATAACCGGAATCCCTGCCGTCCCTTGCCACAATGACAGGGCCAGCATCTTGTTCCAATGTCATACTTCCCATTACCTGCCCGATGCGCCGCGCAATTTCCGCATCCAGCGTTTCACCCACAACCCCGCGTATGTCGTAGGCCTTGAAGATGCTCTCCACCAACTCTACCGGTGGATTGAATTTTTTACGAACCAGGTCGCGCTTCTCCAAATTGAAACTCAGGTCCGGCAAATCGATTACACCAAAGCCATCGCCTCGATCATTGTTGCTGTGAGCTTCTTTCGGTTCCGGCCCCGGTGTTTTCGGCCCTGGTGGCTCCACCTCCGGCAAGTCCACCGGCTCAACAACGACCGGTTGGTCTTCAATTTGCAAGGGGTCTTCCCGCAACTCAACGGGTGGTTGGTAGGGCCGGAATTTCAATAACAAACCCACGCCTGTCAGTATCAAACCGAAAATAAACAGTAGCAACGGGATCGCTGCTCCTCCACCAATTACCCGGACCTGTTGTTTTAAACCGATACGCAGCAGGGTGCCGGGAACCCTCAGCCATGTGACACGCTCAGATGAAGTAACAGGTTCAGCAAAATTGCTTATCGCAGACGGCTTGAAGCGCCCGTTATATTGATCCAGTGAAAACTCACCCGCAGCAGGCAGCGCCCCGTTAAACGCGGCCACAATCACGGCTGATGGTATCCTCACAAACAAAAGGCCTGCTGCTGATTCTTCATCCCCAACCCGCACGGCCATGGCCAGATAAGCGGTTTCGCCCTTGCCGTGGATCTGTGCAGGTGCAAGGCCGCTTTCTTTTGCGGTCATCAACATATCAAGTATTGCGTAACCGTAAGGACCCAATTCCGTTCCCTGGAGATCTACCAGTTTCGCCGTGTACAGTTTTAAATCCAACAAATCCGGGATACGGCCCCGCACATATTGCTGCAAATTGGGTATTTTGTCGGGGGCGGCAGCGGCTATCGCAGCCAGCTCCTGCACTTGTTCGTCCTCCAGCACCCGCCGCATGCTCTGCACCACACTGCTCATCTGGCTCATGGTTCGCTGCGCCTGGGCAAGGATTTTTTCGCTTCCCCCTGGACCACCACCTGAAAACAAAAGCATCGCGGCGATGACCAGCATCACCGCACCAGCAATGACGAGGGCAAACGGGTTCACTCGATCGAGATGGAGTTTCTTCAAAACAACTATGTTGCCGAAATCCAGTTTTTGATTAATTTTCATTTTTCAGGATTCAATGTTTGGGGGTCGGTTTTGGGCTTGTATTTCCTGGGGCATCACTGTTGACCGGTGTGCCCGAAGCCACCCGCACCGCGCTCACTGAGCTCAAAGGATTCGACGATGTTGAATTGCGCCATCACAATGGGTACAAAAACCAACTGGGCGATTCGCATACCGGGTTCAATTTCGAACGCCTTGTCCGACCGGTTCCAACACGACACATAAACCTGCCCCTGGTAATCACTGTCAATCAACCCGACCAGGTTGCCAAGTACCAAGCCATGTTTATGGCCCAGACCCGAGCGCGGCAGGATGATCGCCGCCATTCCGGGATCGGCAATATGCATCGCGAAACCCGTTGGTATCAGCAAGGTTTCCTGTGGCTGGATAATTGTGTTGGCTTCGACGCAGGCCCGGATATCCATGCCCGCAGAGCCATCAGTCGCGTGTGCCGGAACGGGTATTTCGCGACCCAGTCTCGGGTCAATGATCTTTAGCTGTACGGCCTTTAGCTTTTGCTCGTTCAATTGACATCCCTTTTCATTGCAACCGGTTTATCGACCGATAAATTTATTTTGCCCGTCTGCTTCAATCATTATGGCGGCCTTCCAATGGCATCACATTCTTGATGAACCGATTGATAAAACGGGCGCATTTATGCAGTGCACATCATAGCAAGCCTGTGCCCCATAGTCTTCACCCCAAGTCTTCACCCCGGCCTGTTTGCAGTTATTACCTACAAGCCACATCTCAAAACACCGATATACACCATCCTGCCAATGACGCAACATTTACAGCAGTTCACACAAATAATTTGCCATGAAATCCATCCATCCTGTAGCAGACGACAATGCACCCCGGCAAGCTGTGCAATTTCAGCCCGCATTGCTTTCTGATACGGAGTTGCTCACCAGATTATTGCACCCCGGCAAGCCGGATGATAGACACTACGCACAGGCCAGGGAGTTGCTGCAAAATTTCGGCAGCTTACGGGGCTTGCAGATCGCCAGTCGTCGCGCAGCCACCGAGCGGCCCGGGCTGGATGATCAATCTGCGTGCCAGATCCAGGTCGCACACGAGTTGGTGCAGCGACTTCTGAAGCAATCTTTGCAACGGGGCGTGTCCCTGACCAGCCCTGCAATCACGATGGAATATTTACAAACGGTTTTACGGGACCAGGACCACGAGATTTTTACCTGCCTGTTTCTGGATACCCGACACCGGGTTATTGCAGCGGAAAACCTTTTCCACGGATCAATAGATGGCGCTTGTGTATACCCGCGCGTGGTTGCCGAGAGGGCGCTAAGATTGAGCGCTGCGGCCGTCATCGTCGCGCACAACCATCCCTCCGGGGTCTGCGAGCCAAGCCTTGCAGATCAGGCAATTACACGAAGATTGAAAGACGCGCTGCTGCTGCTTGAGATCCGCCTGCTGGATCATTTCGTCGTAGGAGATGGCCCGCCGGTATCGATGGCCTCCAGAGGGATGTTGTAAAAATATGCAGCAACAGTTACATATTGATCAAACACACCGTAAAATCATCGGGATTCTGTTGCATATCTGCCTGCAATAAGGTATAAAGTGCGGCTCATTTTTGAAAGTACAGATAACGGAATAATCTCATGGCTAGAGTTTGTCAGGTTACCGGTAAACGACCAATTGCCGGCAACAACGTATCGCACTCAAACATCAAGACAAAGCGTCGTTTTTTACCCAACATTCATAACCACAGGTTCTGGGTAGAAAGTGAAAATCGCTGGGTCCGTTTGCGTGTGTCCACCAAAGGCATACGCATCATCGACAAGAAAGGTATTGATGCGGTATTAACCGACCTGCGTGCGCGCGGCGAAAAATTCTAGGAGCTACTAATCATGGCAAAATCATCAAGAGAAAAGATCCGCCTGGTATCATCTGCCGGTACCGGTCATTTTTATACAACAGATAAAAACAAAACAAACACGCCCGGGAAAATGGAGTTCAAAAAGTATGATCCCGTAGTCCGCAAGCATGTCATGTACAAGGAAGCGAAGATCAGATAAGTTTTCGGTTCAGCAAGATCAAAAGACCCGCCGCAATGGCGGGTTTTTTTATTTATCTGAAATTAACTACACGTTTGCGCATGAATTGCCGATAATTTCTTAGTCTGTTTGATCCAGACTATGTCAATTACGTTAGCTGACGGGTGTGGATATTGATGCATAGTTTGTGTATCAAGAAATTATAGACTAGTATGTAGACCAGTCTGTTTTGGAAGAATGATGAAAGAAATTGGATCTTATGAAGCAAAAACAAAACTGCCGGCCCTGCTAAGGGAGGTCGCCGATGGTACACGTATCGTTATTACCCGCTCAGGAAAGCCAATAGCAGATTTGGTACCTCATCACGGATCAGCAACCGATCCAGTCATTGTGATTGATCAGATCAGAGAAATGCGGCAGGGAATTACGCTTGGCAATAACGATCTGAAAGAACTGATTCGGGAAGGAAGGCGTTGAGTTTTGTGCTGGATACTTCTGTGACCATGGCCTGGTTATTTGAAGATGAAGCTACGCGACCTACTGAGAAGCTTTTGGATAGACTGAAGTCTGAAGATGCCCTTGTACCCACGTTGTGGACGTACGAAGTTGGAAATGTGCTGCTAATGGCGGAACGCCGCAAACGAATAACAGAAGCCCAGGGCAGACGCTTCACACTACTGCTGGAATCATTACCAATCTGCATCGCAGACCCCCATCTCAATTCACTCTGGAACAATGCGGTTGTTGTAGCCAGGGAACATGGTTTAACTGTCTATGATGGTACCTATCTGGATCTGGCCATGCGCGAAGGTATACCACTGGCAACCAGGGATATTGCTCTAAGAAAAGCTGCAAAAAAAGCCGGGGTTGAAACTTTGTGAGACAAGTTCAGGGCTCACCGAAGACTTCGGGTAAAATTGTGCCCTGGGCCGACTGGTGAAATATGCCGGTTAGCCAGCTTCATCGTTACACAAAATCAGATTACCCCATTTATCCGGTGTGACAGTCCAACCGGACTTTATCCAGGAGGTTGCCGCGCTCTCTGTCAATATGACCGGCCCTTGTAGCGTTTTTCCGGCTTGCAGGCTCTCGCGTTGCTGTATCGACACATTGCGATCAAGGTCGGGCATGTATGCCATCTCCTGTTGCGCAGATATCGCCGTCTCCTGCCGTACATCTATTGACCCCATCACCGCCGCTGCCCGCGCACTTAAACGCAGATTAACAAGTTCGACCGGGTGTGGAAGACGTAACCCACTTGCGAGGGTGTGCGCTGTATGAAAGAGTGCCTCATGCTCCCCGCCCGTCAAATATTCGACATTGATGGTGGCGCTTTGGCCCGTATAACGCAGTTCAAGCTGCCTCCGGTATTGCACACTGCCCTGGGCGCAGCCTTCAGCACTCAGCTGTGACCCAGCTTCGGTTTCCAGTTTAGAGAATCCTTGCTCAATGTCGGCACCAGCCACCTCTGCCAGCGGTTTGAGTATTGCCTGTGAAAGCTCCCTGCCAGGCTCGCTGACCAGCATGCCCACTGCAGACAGTACACCGGCACGGGCCGGAATGATCACCTGTTTCATGTTCAGTAGCTCCGCCAGGTCGCAGGCGTGCAAACCACCCGCGCCGCCAAAGCACAGCAGGGTGTAATCGGCCGGGTCATATCCGCGCTCTATTGAGATGACCCTGAGCGCTCTGGCCATGTGCTCATTGGCCAGTCGCACAACACCACGGGCAGCCTCCAGCAAGTCACAGTTCATTCCATCAGCCAGCTTCAACAGCACGGCTTCAGCCGCAGCATAATCAAGCGGCATATAGCCGCCAAGCAACGTGCCTTGAGGTATCCGGCCCATCATCAGGTTGGCATCGGTGACCGTTGCAGCCTCACCACCATGACCATAACAAGCGGGTCCCGGCCTGGCGCCAGCACTTTCCGGGCCGACCAATAACATACCGGCCTTATCGACTCTGGCAATGGACCCGCCACCGGCACCAATGGTGTGTATGTCAACCGAAGGAATCGCCACTGGCCAGCGCCCCAGACGGCACAGACCGGTCAATGGGATGCCGTCATTGAGCAAGGCAACGTCTGTTGAAGTCCCACCCATATCAAAACTCATCAGTTTAGGGGTGGATGTCTGTTTGGCGATACTGCAGGCGGCGGCCAGGCCGCCGGCCGGACCGGACAACAACAACCGCACCGCCTGGCTCGCGGCCTGGTCTGCGGCAATTGTCGTTCCCGCACTTTGCATTACCGCGATCCGAGCCTGCGGCAACTGTTCTTCAAGCCGCCGCAAATAGCGGGAAATTACCGGGCCGACACTGGCGTTTAACCAGGTGGCTATACCGCGTTCATATTCCCGTACCTCGGGTAGTATTTTGCTTGAACAGGACACAAACCATTGTTTACCCAGTGCTTCGGCAATACGTGTTTCCTGCTCAGGTCTCAGAAAGGAGAACAGCAGGTTGATCGCCACCGCTTCGATATCCAATGACCGCAACCGGGCTTTGAGTTCTCGCAACTCCCGGTCACTTGCCTCGCTGACCAGGTCACCGTCGGCGGCGATGCGTGTCGAAACCTCAAAACACAAGTCTGCGGGCACCGGTGGCTGCAATTCGGGCTGCTTGAGGCGATAAACATGTTCCCGCTCCTGTCTTCCCAGCGACAGGATATCCGCAAAGCCCGTGCTGGTGACATAGGCGACAGCCGCCCCTTTGCCTTCCAGTACCGCGTTTGTGCCAACGGTCGTGCCATGTATGATTTGCAGCGCTTTTCCCGCCAGCCCAAGGCGCTGCAACCCGTCTATGATCGGTGCCGAAGGATCAGCCGGATCTGACAAAACTTTGCAAACCCGGATACCGGCGCCATCGAGCACCACGATATCGGTAAACGTGCCGCCCGTATCAATCCCGACGAGTGTGATTTCTTTCATGCTGGAGGATGCTAATGCGCGGGTCACAGGTTTACAATAAAGATGCGCCAAAAAACCACTTCCGATAATCAACCGCGCCGGTAACCACGATGCCCGAACTGCCTGAAGTCGAAACCACCCTCAGGGGTATAACACCGCACCTGCAGGACCGGCGCATTGTCCGGATAAGTGTGCGTGAGCGTCGTCTGCGCTGGCCAATACCGGCAGATGTCCGGAAGGCCGAAGGCCAGCGGATCGTCAAATTGAGCAGGCGCGGAAAGTACCTGCTGCTTGAGCTTGAACAGGGCGGTCTTATCCTGCACCTTGGGATGTCCGGCTCACTACGTATCATGACGGAACACCAGGCACCGGAAAAGCACGACCACGTGGATATCGAACTTGAAGACGGTATCTGTCTCCGGTTTAACGACCCACGTCGTTTTGGTGCCTTTTTGTGGGTCAATGACAGCTTTGATGCACACAGCCTGTTGCGCAATCTGGGTCCGGAGCCTTTGTCGGAACAGTTTAACGCTGAGCATTTATTCCAACGCTCGCGGGGTCGCCGGGTGGCAATAAAAAACTTCATTATGAACGGCCATATCGTCGTTGGTGTCGGCAACATTTATGCCTCGGAAGCGTTGTTTATGGCAGGAATTCACCCGCAACGAGCAGCGGGCAGAGTATCGCTGAAACGGTATGAGGGCCTGGTCAGCGCCATCCGGGATGTGCTCAGTCGTGCCATTGAACAGGGCGGCACAACTTTACGCGACTTTGTTAACTCTGACGGCGCACCCGGTTACTTCGGCCAGGAACTTCTGGTGTATGACCGTGCAGGCAAAGACTGCTTCCAATGCGGCGCGACCATTAAGAAAAAGGTGATCGGCCAGCGATCCAGTTATTACTGTTCAGCCTGTCAGCGCTGATTCACTCCAATTGCACCATACCCATAACCGCTAAAACATCATCCATTACTTCTCCGCCCCAGCGGCATTCACCTGTTTTGGGAGTGACTCGGATGCCGCATCGATCATTTTGAGTTGTTAGTTCAAACACGTTTCCGCGGAAACGCGTATCGCCGTTGTTTGGCAAGGAATTTCCTGAAGGATCTGTAAAGTAAACCTGTCCTCCCAATTGCGAGTGAACGCCAAACCCTTCTTCATGCACCAACCGGTGATGGCGGCGGCAAAGCAACACAAGATTGAGCATACTGGTCTCACCGCCGTCTGCCCAGTGCGTTATGTGATGTGCATCTACGAATCGGCTATGGGTGCAGCCCGGGAAACGGCAGCCATGGTCGCGACGTTTGAGCGCCCGCCTGATCGCGGGTGGAATGCTACGGGTTTTGCGTCCAACGCTAAGTGGTTCGCCCTTATGATTTTCCAACCAGTGCACCACTCCCGCGTCACAGGACAACCGCCTCGACGTTTCCGCGGAAACGTTACGGCCGTCTTCAATTTCAGACTCCCCGCCCGTACCACTCGCTTTCAAGGTTTCCATATCAGTGTGAACGTGCACCAGGAATTGATCGCCACCGTTTCCTTCCTGAGCGCCCGAAAGGTATCCCTCAGCCATCCTGACCAGGGCGTCTGCCCGGCGTTGGGAAACCGGTTCTGAGTAGGGTTTTTGCTCATTGATTGATGATTCCACAGCTACGTCCTTTTGATCCTGGAAATCTTCATCCATGATCAAATCCAGTACTTTTTTTACCAGCGCCCCCTGATCTGGCGTAAACCGACCTTTGAGTACCAGGCAACCATCTTCGTCAAAATACCAATCCAGCATTCTCAACGCATGGCGGTCATTATCCCGCGCCAGCGCTTCATTGCGTTTCACTTTTCTATAATTGCTTACCAGTCGCTCGACATGCGCCGCCGTGCCATGACGGGCAATCATCAGCATGTAGTCTTCATTCTTTGCAGTCGCCACGCGGGTCATCGCACGGACCTTGGAATAGCTGATCTCACCAAGTCGAAATTTGTCACTTATCCTGGGTAAGTTTTTCAAAGCATGTGCGACGCGAAGTTTTTCACGGGCCGCACCAAGGTTTATGCCGCATTTCCAATTCAGCCAGTGGGCGCAAGTGTCCAAACCCGGACCGGCCCATCCACGTGAATCATCATATTCACAGATAAGTTCCAGCAAGCGATAAGTCGCAGCATGTATGTGAGCGGATAGCTCAGTAATTTGCGTTTCAAGCCGTTTACAGTGTTCCGGGCTACAGGGTGCGGGTGGAAGGAATGGCTCATGGGAGGGTGAAAATCCAGACTGGCTCATTACATAATTCTCCTTCGATTAACTACTGTATGATTATACAGTATAATAGAGAGAAAATCATGTTATTCGTTGTGGTTCAATAGCTTATATAAATTATTCGTGCTCATAGTGAGAGAACCGATGAAAGATATGGTGAAAGCGCTCGGTACGAATAAAAAAACAATCCTGCAAAAAATGGAAGCCATAAAGTGGTTTAGAAAGAACTATCCTGCCATCGACCATAAAACGGTCAAATGTCACCTTGCAAGAATGTCCATCAACGCGCCGAGCCGTAACCGATTCATGCGCTGGTGCCAGCAACCACCCCACCCTGCGCAGACCACCCCCAATTCAAGCTATCATGCACCCTCGCTCTCAAATGCAGCAATAGTGATGAAAAAAGCCACCCAAGCAGTACGCGCAGGCAGTCGCCGGGAGATGAATATGGGTGGGCTGAACACGCCGCTGCTCGCTTCCAGCGCGATTGAATACCTGGATGATTCCGAAGTCCGCTACCCACGTTATTTCAACACCCTGAATCATGATGTGGTGGCAGACAAGATGTCGGTGCTGGAGGGCGCAGAAACCGGCCTGGTGACCAGTTCAGGCATGGCGGCCATTTCATCAACGCTGTTCGGGCTGCTTGGCAGCGGCGATCACATTGTATTGAGCGAAGGGATGTACGGTGGAACACACGCGCTGATCGTCAGTGAACTGGGTCGAGCAGGAATTGAATTCAGTTTCTCAGCCGTGGATTCTGATGCCATTGAATCTGCAATACAGGACAACACCCGGATGATTTTCGTGGAGTCCCCGGGTAATCCGCTGTTAAGCATCGTAGATATCGCTTCAGTTGCAGATATTGCTAAAAAAAGAGGGTTGATCAGTTTTATCGACAACACCTTCGCATCCCCCATTTTGCAAAACCCGATTGCACTGGGTTTTGACCTGGTGATGCACAGCGGCACCAAGTACCTCGGTGGCCACAGCGACCTTTGCAGCGGCACCGTGAATGGGCTGACCGGCATGATCGAAAAAGTACGCAACCATGCCATCAACCACGGCGGCTGTCTGAACGCCCAGGACTGCCACCTGTTGGAACGGAGTCTGAAGACCCTTGAGCTACGGGTGCGCAGGCAAAGCAGCAACGCAGGTGACATTGCAAACCGGCTTGAACGCCACGATTGTGTCAAACGGGTTTACTACCCGGGTCTGGAACAACACCCTGGGCACCAGGTCGCGGCCAGGCAAATGGCCAGTTTCGGCGGAATGCTGTCATTTGAACTGGCCGATGGCGTTGACCCGGTTGCATACCTGCGTCGCTTGAAGCTTGTTATTTGTGCGGTCAGTCTCGGTGGTGTTGAGACAACGATCTGCCAGCCGGTGGCTACCTCGCATTACAAAATGCCGGAAAAAGAGCGCCAACGTCTGGGCATCACCGGTAATTTACTGCGCTTATCCGTGGGTGTTGAAAGCGTGGAGGATATCGCTGAGGACCTGATTCAAGCAATGACTTAACAATAAATAGGTTAATCCGTATGCCGTGGTCGCTCAAGTTTGAACCTTATCCACCGGAGGATTTATCAACCTGCTCTTCCATTCTCTTTTTACGTTCTTCGACGGCATCCAGATAACTCTTTTCAACTCCTTCCGCTTTACGCAAGGCCTTGACCGGCCCGCCAATAAAAGTATCCTCGGCCTTCGGTCGGGGGGCTTCTTCGATACCGCGTATATACCAAAGCACGGCCATCACGATGATAAAAAACAGTAGCCAGCGCATCCAGTTCTCCGCTGTGTTTGTGGTGAAGATACGCTCAGACTATAACAGGCTATCCTCGCTTTGGTCATCCATTGGCTGTTTTTGATCCCCGCTGGACACGGGCTCAAAAAACTTGATTCGTTGCCCGCCAACAAAGATGTTTTTGAACTCCGCGCGGCTCACCGACACGTAACGCTCATTGCCGCCGATCACAACCTGCGCGCCTTCCTTGAGTGCGTAACCTTCGTCATCAACGCGCACCACCATGGTGGCTTTGCGCCCGGTGTGGCAAATGGTCTTGATCTCCACCAGTTCATCGGCCCACGCAAGCAGGTGGGTGCTGCCCTCAAACAGCTCACCCTGAAAATCGGTGCGCAGGCCAAAGCAAAGCACCGGGATGCTCAAACGGTCAACGATTTCGCTCAACTGGTAAACCTGTTCCCGGCTTAAAAACTGTGCCTCGTCAACCAGCACGCAATGAACGTTTTCAGACTCCAGTTTCGCCCGGGTGGTTTCGAACAGGTCATCGGTTGAACTGAATATGGTCGCCTCCGCATTCAGGCCAATTCGGGATTTGATCACACCAGCACCATAGCGATCATCGAGCTTTGGCGTGAACAACAACGGGGTCATGCCACGTTCACGATAATTGTGCGCCGATTGCAACAATACCGTGGTTTTACCGGCATTCATGGCGGAGTAATTGAAATATAACTTTGCCATTCAGCTTCCTGTTGATGCAGGTTTATTCACCTGCCATAAAATCCTGTATTAACGACAGTACCTCATCGCGCTGCGTCAGCGCCAGCAGTACCAGGCAATCGCCAGCTTTGGCGCTGGCCAGCGCGTTTTTGACACCTTCAACCGGGCTGGGGAACACGCTGACCGCCGCTTCCGGCACGCCCTCACGAATGGCGATGTCCCGGATCAGCGCGGGCACGGCCATGGTATCGCGGCCACGCTCATAACCCGGAATCTCACACACCAGCAAGCGATCGATTCTCAGCTTGCACACGGCCCTGACCAGGTCCTCGATGTCCTTGTCACTGCGATCACCGGCCTGCCCCATCAGCACGATATTTCGTGCAGCATTGAACTGCCTGATGGTGTCGCTGATGGCATTGACGCCGTGCTCATTATGCGCGAAATCAAGGAATATGCGGACCCCGTCTTTCTCAAAAAGATTGCCCCTGCCCGGGTTTTCATCCGCGTTACCGCTGAAAGCTTTTAACCCATTGGCCAATGATGCATCGTCCACGCCCAGCACATGGCACAGGGCCATCGCACCGAGCGCATTGCTGATGTTGTAGCGTGCGGCACCGCCAAATGTGACGGGTATGTCTTTTACAGCAACAATTTTCCGGGTCGTGCCGTCCTTGGCCAGCACCAGCCAGCCTTCCGACAAGTAAGCTGCCCCGCCCCCCGCCTGCAAATGTGCGCGCATAACAGGGTTTAGTGCATCGAGCCCGAACCAGATCACCCGGTTCGATATGGAACTGGAAAAACGGACACTGTGCGGGTCATCGCAATTAAGAATCAACGGTGCATCGGCACTGAGCGCCCGGCGAACGATGAATTTGGCCTCGGCCATTTCCGCCACCGTGTTTACCCCGTAATCACCGAGGTGGTCGGCTGCGATGTTGGTTATCAGCGCACCATCGGCCCGTTCGACGCCGATACCACGACGCAACAGGCCCCCACGGGCAACTTCCAGCACCACCGCCTCGGATTGTGGGTGTCTTAACAGGGTGCGGGCCCCTCCGGGCCCTGAATAATCACCGCGGTCAAGGATTTCTTCTCCGACACGGATGTAGTCGGTCGAGGTGATTCCGGCACGCAGACCGGCTGCGGCCAACATCGCTGCACACAACCTGACGGTCGTTGACTTGCCGTTGGTGCCGGTCACAATCCCCAGCGGGATCGACCCGATATCTGTCCAATTTACAGATTCAACGGGTGGTAGTTGATCGACCGGCCATTGCTTCGCGCTTGCTCCAAAACCAATGGATGCTTCATCATCGTCCCAAAGAAACGGAACCTTGTGATTTTCAGCAGCCTGTTGCAAGGCCAGCAGTGCGGGATTTTGTTCTTCGTCCCGCTGCTTGCACAACGTACTTATGACATTTTGAATGTCTTCGGGCTGCTGGCCGGATAGTTGTGCGATTGCCCGGTTCAACGCCACTTCGTTCAGCTCACAGGCAGTGTAAAGGACATCAATCGGTGCGTTGATTACAAGGCTGGCCCCACCATCAAAGATGCGTGAACACAGCCTGTCCGCCGGCCAGCCCATCGCGGTCATCAGCGAGCCCACCTGTTCCCGCCACGATGAGATAATGGACTCTGCGGCAACACCGTTTAGCGCAATATCGAGCACCGCGCCCGGTGAATCCCAAAACAGATTCGGCCCGGTCAGACGCCTCGAATCAAGCAGTTCAATATTCACCTGCACCGCCCGCAAAAACAGTCAGTCACTTTCTTCGTCTTTGGCAAGGCGAACTCCCCGCTCATCCCGGATCAGTCGCTGACCCGCGTCCAGTGAGAATGCATCCGGGTCTTCTTCTACAAAACTGGTGGAGAGCTTTGAACCTTTATCGCCTGCCGCCACGTCAACTTCACTTTCATGGTGGATTACCTGGTTCCAGCTTCGGCTGACGTTGTCTACAAATAACACCACCAGGTCCCCTTCCTGCGCAATTTCAAGCGCATTCGCAACCGCCTCGACCTCCAATGGAATAATCTCTATGGCATCCTCCGGCAAACCATTGCTCTGCAACTGCGCGGCGAGCATTTTCGGCACTTCATCCGCTCCACGCCCGCGCAGGCTGTCATCCGCGCGACAGATAAAGTGATCAAAATGACCACTGGCTTCATCGGCAATCGCGCGGATGTCTTCATCACGGCGATCACCCGGCGCTGCCAGCACACAAATGCGCCTGCCCATCACTTCAAGGCGGTCAACCAACTGACAGATGCTGCGTATGGCCGCGGGGTTATGACCATAGTCCAGGATCACCCGGAACGGGTGTTCATCAAATACATTCATCCGGCCTGGTGCCTGGAAAATGGTGGAATCGAAAGTGCGCAGGCCATGGCGTATGTCTTCCAGCGACTTATCCAGTGAATACGCCAACGCCGCCGCAAACATCGCGTTCTGCACATTATGCGTGGCCTTTCCATCCATGGTCGCCGGAATTTCATGGGTCCATACCAGCTGATAATGGGTGCCATTGTCATACAGCGTAATCATATCGCCATTGAACCCCTGTTCCAGCACCACCGCCCTGCCGCCCGCGCGGATGTGTTCTTTTACCAGCGTGTGCGCCGGGTTCATGGTCACATAACACACATGGTCGGCCTGGGTGTAGTCGGCCATTTTCAGACACAACTCATCATCTGCATTGAGTACCGCGGTATCACGCGCCACCTCGACAACCACGCGTTTAAGCTGTGCCAGTTGTTCAAGTGTGTCAATGCCCTTGAGCCCCAAGTGGTCTGCTGAAACATTCAGACATGCCGATACATCGCAACGGCGGTAACCAAGCCCCGAACGCAACAGGCCGCCGCGCGCTGTTTCCATCACTGCGATATCAACGGTCGGATCACGCAGTACGATGTGGGCAGAGTTCGGACCGGTCATGTCGCCTTTAACCGACAATCGACCATCGATGTAAACACCATCTGTCGAGGTCATTCCAACGATGTGCCCGGCTGTCTTGAGGATATGCGCGAGCATCCTGCAGGTTGTCGTTTTACCATTGGTGCCGGTGATGCTTGCGACCGGGATTCGTGTTGGCGAGCCAGGCGGAAACAACATGTCCATGACCTTGCCTGCCACATCCCTCGGGGTGCCTTCAGATGGTGCAACATGCATGCGAAAGCCGGGTGCCGCATTTACCTCCACGATCGCACCTCCAATTTCCTTATACGACTCGGTGATATCTGCCGTCAGGAAATCCACACCACCCACATCCAGACCCACTGCCCGGATCGCACGTTCCGCCATCTCCCGGTTATCCGGGTGAACCACGTCTGTCAGGTCAATCGCGGTTCCGCCGGTTGACAGATTTGCGGTTGAACGCAAATAGAATATTTCGTCTGCCGGCAGCACCGTGTTTTCATCATACCCGGCTTTTTCGAGTAATTCACGGGCGGGCCGGTCCAATTCGAGTCGTGTCAGGACCTTTTCATGGCCAATACCACGCCGGGGATCATCATTGACCACATCAACGAGTTCCGAAATCGTGCTCTTTCCATCTCCACGCACATGGCCGGGTACACGCTTGGCAACCGCCACAAGTTCGTTATTGACCACCAGCATCCGGTGATCAAAGCCCTCAACAAAACTTTCAACCAATACTGCACGGCCGCTGCCGTGTTCGCGGGCGAATGCAAATGCTTTCTCAACCTGTTCATCCGTGGTCAGGTTGATCGAGACGCCACGGCCATGATTTGCGTTCAGTGGTTTCAGCACCACCGGGTAGCCAATATGGCGGGCCGCCCGCACCGCTGCCCCTGCACTATAGATCATCCGCTGTACCGGCACCGGCAGACCGAGATCACGCAGTAAATTGTGAGTGTCTTCCTTGTCGCAGGATATTTCCACTGCAATGTGCGATGTTTTGCTGGTGATCGTGGCCTGTATTCGCTGTTGGTAAGCCCCGTGTCCAAACTGGACCAGTGAATATTTGTTCAGACGTAAAAACGGGATGCCCCGCTGTTCAGCGGCATTCACCAGCGATGCCGTGCTTGGGCCAAGTTCCTTGCGCTGTGCGAACAGGATAAAATCGTCCCGTTCCTGTTCGAAATCAAAATCGGCGTCCAGTTCGGAAGCCAGTTCCTTCTTGAGCTCATCGGGTAACAAACTGAGCAATAATTGCCGGGCAATGCGCGATGCCTCTAAACCGACGTCACGTTGCTTGTACTGGAACACCATGTTGTAGTGACCGACAGGCCCGGCGCCCCGCGTGCGCCCAAAGCTGACATCCGAGCCGGTTTCATTCTGCAACTCCAGCGACGCATGCTCCCAGATGTGCCCCATCCAGGTGCCCTCGTCTTCACGCAGGCGGCGTATAAAACCGCCGGGTTCACCGTATGAACAACCATGGTTCTGTAATCCAGGCAGTAACTCGATCAAACGGTCGATAAATGTGTTACCCAGCTTGACTGATGGCCATTGTTCGAGCACGCCTAGATCAAGCTGGTGCCTGATGACCGGAAAATGTGCGTACAGACTTGGCCCTACATAAACATTTGTCGACAGAATTTTCATAGCAAAACCTTCGGTGCGTAACCGTAAATCATTGCATGTACGATTTACAGTTTGGTCTAATCCAGCGTTGCTTCACGGGTCTCAAGGTTGAAGTGAGAACCATGGGCCAGAACATGCAATTTCAGGCCAATCAGCGACACCGCTTCGGCTTTGCGCACATAGCTCATTGACGAGTGCCGCAGATCCGCCGGATCAACAATAGTAACCGATCCATGACCAACCACTTCCATGCTGCCATCGGGCCCGATAAACGCCGCTGTGTTTTCATCAATGCCAAGGCCACAAACGAACGGGTTGAAAGACAGCGCGGCAAGCAAACGTCCGAGACGGCCACGTTTATTGAAATGCTGATCGATGATAACGCGGTTGGTGAGCCCAAGCCCTGGCGCAAGCACGACACCGCTTTCTCTCGGCGTCGGGCCACCCCGGCCACCGGCAATCATATGCTCCGAGATTATCGCAGCACCGGCAGAGGTTCCGGCCATGTGAACACCCGCAGCATTGAGTCTGCGTATCGCCCTTGCCACCGGCGTGCCGCCGAGAATGGTGCTGAGACGCAATTGGTTACCACCGGTGATGAATATTCCGGTCGCCTTCTCCAATGTTTCCAGTATGCCATCTTCATAGCACTGGTCCCGGTCTTCAATCGGGATGCAAACCGCCTTTGCACCCATGCCTTCGAACAGTTGCTGGTACCGGGGCCCGGTCTCACCCAGCAACGACGCTGTTGGTATCACCAGTATGCGGGCGTCACTGCCTCCACATAGCTCTACGAAGCGACTCAGAATGACAGGGTCTTTCTGTTTTGCTTCTGCACCACCGATTGGAATGATAAAACCTCGGGGTTGTTCTGTTACAGGTGTAGCCGGACTCATTTATGTTCTGCCTTGAAAGCGGGGCGCACATTGTAATTGCTTATCTGTCGCTTTGATATGCGGATAGTCAACTTAAGCCAGCTTATTACCCGAATCCTGTGAGCCGGACCAGAACTGTCGCGCCACGTGCCAAATGCGCCAGTGCGGTGAATCTGATGACAGGTGGCTGTCCAGAAATGCGGCATACTCATCGATAAATATTTGCGCATCCTCTGTATTGAATGGACCCTTTAACTCCAGCTGTTTTCTCAAGGTTCCATCCGGATGCAAATTCATTGCATAAAAGACATATTCCTTGCCACGTTTTGCCAGCGTGGCCGGGAAACCAGCATCAAAACTGGCATTGACACCCAATACAGGAGCATTCAACACCGGCCGGCCCTGCATCGGAGGTGCGTCCATCACCACAAACACGCAACCGGGCTGGTCCAGCATGCCACGCAGCACTTTACCGGCGCCGCCAACAGGCACGGCGCGGTCACCCAGGGTGCCGATCAGGTAGCGGGACATCACAACACTAAAAACAAACAGTAGCGGTCTGACACGCAACAATGCCTTATCCGGTGGGCGATAGGGTATGGCCGGTTTCAGACCGGCGCGCTCGAGTAAGCAGAGAATCGAAACGGAAGGCCCCCAATGCATCCCGATCATCACATGGTCCTTTGCGGTTTCAACGGCAACATTACACTCAATTTCACCAACAACGGCCGCTGAGCGACCCAGCATCAGCATGTATAAATCCCTGATATCCAGCAATTCGACCTGTTTCCAGCGCACAATCCAGGCTACTTCATCGGCGATGTTTGTGAACTCGCTGGCACCGTCATATGCCGCCCGGGCTGCAGCAGACATCAGCCAACGCCAGCGACTTACCCGCCGTAGAATAGCCAACGACCATGTTGCCGGCAGGAACAACGCAATACCGGGGATCAGCACATATGCAAACAGGTCTGAAAGGTGGCGGGACAGCCAATCCGGGGTTTTCAAGTCTGCCGCCTGTTGCCGTGCAACCTTACCCAGCCGTCATCAGTTGCCCGTGTAATCCCTTGTAAAACCGGCTCATATGCAGCGGTCACTTCATCGGCTTGTTCATCGAGGACACCCGACATGACCAGCGAAGCATGCTTGCCAAGGGACGCGACCAATACCGGTGCAAGTTCGATCAACGGGCCAGCCAGAATGTTGGCCAGAACAACATCCGCCGAAAGCGCTTCATATTCCTCCGGCGACATGACCTGAATCCTGTTGGTCACTCCATTTCGGATCGCGTTTTCCATCGTTGAAACCAGTGCCTGCGGGTCGTTATCGACACACACGACGACCGCGGCACCCTTGATCGCTGCGGCGATACCAAGCACACCGGAACCACAGCCATAATCGACCACTGTCCGGGCTTCGAAATCATAACCGTCTATCCATTGCAGACACAGGCGGGTGGTCGGGTGGGTGCCGGTTCCGAACGCCAGGCCCGGGTCCAGTCGCAGCACATCCACAGCTCCGGCTCCGGGCGGAACCTCCTGCTCACCGGGTACAATCCATAAATTGCTGCCAAATTGCATTGGTTTGAACCGGTCCAGCCACTCCCGCTGCCATTGCCGGTCTTCGAATTTCCGGAAACTGACCTGCTGTGGACGGTCGATGCCCGGTACCAGGCTGAGTTTTTGATACAGCGCGTCTAGCTCTGAATCTCCGGCAAATAAAGCCGTAACACACACCGATGGCCACAAAGGGGTTTCGCCAACACCGGGCTCAAGCACCGGGTCGTCCGCGTCGTCTGTCAGGGTTAGTGCAAGCACCGCCTCGCCTTGCAAAAGGGTTTCGACCAGTGCTGCATTCTGACGCGACACCCGTACGCTGATCTCCAGCCACGACACAGCTTTTTACTGTTCAGCCGCCCGGTCAGCGAGGCGCTTTTCCAGGTAGTGAATATTAAACTGACCTTTTATAAATCCCGGGTCCAGCAATAGCCATTTGTGCAGCGGGATATTGGTTTTTATGCCGTTCAGCACGGTTTCATCAAGGGCCATGCGCATGCGTGCGATTGCGTTGTTTCTATCTTCACCATGGGCAATGAGTTTACCGATCATCGAGTCATAATTCGGTGGAACGGTATAACCGTCGTAAATATGCGAATCGACCCTTATCCCGGGGCCGCCAGGCGCATGAAATCCTTTAATTGTGCCTGGGCAGGGGATAAAGGTTTCAGGGTCTTCCGCGTTGATGCGGCACTCGATCGCATGACCGCGAATCACGATATCATCCTGTGTATACGCCAGTTTTTCACCGGCAGCGACACGAATCTGCTCCT
>Ga0114950_10000868_pt1 | contig 21949 bp, 21 predicted proteins | sample N075metaG_FD_83503 | JGI IMG/M metagenome (GOLD analysis project Ga0114950, IMG submission 83503) | Deep subsurface microbial communities from Kermadec Trench to uncover new lineages of life (NeLLi) - N075 metaG | ecosystem: Environmental > Aquatic > Marine > Ocean trench > Sediment | place... | reverse complement strand
CCGTCAAGGCGCGGAAGCGCAGCCCTAGCTGGCTAGGGCAAGCTTTCGCAACACAGGGCTGGACCGAAAGGCCGGTGCATGGCGACAGTGGGACTTATTCAACGGGCTGCTAGCCCGCATGATTCATGAAGGTCCGTAGTGGGAATAGTGGGAATAGCGGGAGTCATGGGAGTAGCGGGACGAAGTCTGTGACGACACTGTGGCTCGATGGTCGTTTGATAGACGCGAACGATCCGGCAGCCATCCGCCTCGCCGATCTGACCCGTACGAGCGAACCCGGCTGTTACACCACCGCCCGGGTCACGGCAGGCCGAGCCCTTTACGGCGATCATCACGCGAGAAGGTTGCAGCGGGACGCCAAAGCGATCGGGCTCGACGCATTCGACCCGTTGCTGGTGTTTCGCGCCTTCGAGGAACTGGGCGGGGCGGTCTTCGGGGACGAAAGTGGAATCGTCCGAATCGAGGCACTCAAGGGTGCACACGGAGCGGGTGTGAGCCTGCTGGCCACGACGCGCCCCATCGGGCCCGAAAGCAAAACCTGGTCCGCAATCAGCGCCCCCGTCAGCCACCACGGCCCCCGCAGTCATGCCGGCGCCAAGCTCACGCATCAGAAGGTGTACGAAGAAGCGCGCGCGGCCTCCAGCAAGTTGGCGGTCGACGAGGCGCTGCTCTTCGATGGAAACGGACACTTGGTGGAAGGCGCCCGCACCAACCTGCTGATCGTCGACCGTGCGGGAACCCTCGCAACCCCGGATCTCGCCCTCGGCGCCGTTGCGGGGATTGCGCTCGAGATCCTCAGCGGGTGTTGTGCCGCACTCGAGGTTGGGACATTCGACAAGAGCGATGTTGCCGATGCCGGCGAGTTGATCGCCATCAACGCGGTGCGGGGTGCCGTGTCAATCGTCGAACTCGACGGGCGCTGCATCGGCGGCGGTGCACCGGGACCCTGGGCTGCGCGTATCGCTTCACTTCTCGCCGATACTTCGTAGCGACGTGGCGAAGACCGGCCCCCAGACGAAATTGACCGTGTAGGTAAAATTGAGTTCGGCATCCGTCCACTGTCCCAGAATCCCGGTCTCGATTCCCAGACCGGGCAGCGGGCGAAACAGCAAGCTACCCCCGAGCGGCACATAGCGATCCAGGCGATACAGTGGGTTGGATCGAGGGTTCCGACGACAGCAAGCCCAAGCCCTGGGACGCGCTCATGGGCAACGCGCCGCCGCGATGAAGCTGGGTGTCTAATGTGTTTGAGAAGCCAGGTCCTGGGCGTAAGAGCCCGCCGGAGACTGCGGCTTGGAATCAGTGCAGCATGCGGCTGGGAAAAATCTCGGCCAGAATCTGCTTATTCCCGAGTGACTCGCTGCCCGCTTCGGCCAAACTGAAATTGGAGTCGAACTTGAGTTCTTTGGCCATCGGGAACTCTTGGATGAAGTCCTCGAGCAAGCGACTGAACACAGTCTGGCCCCGGTCCATGTCGAGATCTGCCAGATGGACCACCGCCCGTTCTCGCGTCATGCGATAGATCCCGTCCTCTACCCGCAAGGCGCTGCGGAGAAACTCCACAAACTCGGGAAACAGGCGATCTCCGACCTCTGAAGTGATTCCGATGACGACAGAACTCACATTGTGCGTCTGCGCAAGTTCTGCGATGCGAGTCAACAACTCACTCAGCTTTCTCGGGTCGTCGACAGTCGATTCAGACATCAGGTCTTCAATCATAGTACCCAGCTTATCGACCCCGAGACCCGCGATCTGAAGCCATCGCAGCAGACTTCGAGCCCGGATCTGCGGAGCCATTTCCTTGCGAGAATGGGCCCCATGGGGGCGCTCGGGGGCGGGGGCCGGGGCTCGATGCTAACTACTGGCAGCTTCAGGGGTAAATCAGGGGGCGCGTACGATGAAGGCAGTTCAAATCTTTGCGGCCATGGAATCCGAGCAGGCCGAGGCCTTTTTTCGTGAGATTGCAGAAAAATCCCCGGGCAGCTTCACCCAGGCGGTCTACGCCGCCGCTGCTGCGTTCAAGAGCCGTCCAAAGTTCGTGATCAAGCAGCCCTTTGCGAACCGGGCCGCACTGGTGCGCAAGGCCCTCTCCCGGGTCGGCAGCAATCCCGTGGCCGAAGAAATGCTCGCCATCTACTTCCTGGAATGCCGAAAGGAAATCCTCGTCGAATGGCTGGACGCCCTGGGGATCAAACACGAAGACGGAAGTCTCAAGGAAGACAACCCACCGGAGCCGGCGGCGGACAAGCTCCAAGGCACGATCGACGCGTTTTGCGGCAAGAACGACGACCCCGACCGACCGCTGCTGCTGAAGGCATTCGCATCCCAGGACGCGATCGCCTGGCCGGTACTCGACCGCCACATCGAAAGCCTCTGAGCCCCGCCGAACAGAACCTAAACCGGGCCGCTAGTCCTTGAAGGATTTGGCGACCGCTTCCATTTCACCGGCGATGCTGGTGGGAATTGTGAAGCCATCCGTGTCGCTGATCTCGCCCATGCTCTCGCGGATCTCTTCGGCGCTCGGCTTGGCGCCCTTGCCAAAGGCCTTGCCCTCACACAGCCCGATGAAGATGCGGGCGAAACGCCCTCCCCCCACATCGTAGATTTCGTGAGTATGCTCGCAGGCCTCTGAGGCGAGGTACGTGACCAGCGGAGTGACGCAGCCGGGATCGAGACTCTCCGCCAGGGCTCCGAGCAGATTTTCGGTCAGGCGGGTGCGGGCGATCGGGGCAATCACATTGGACTTGATGTTGTACTTGGCACCCTCCACCGCGAGCACGTTCGAAAGGCCGACCAGGCCCATCTTTGCGGCGCCGTAGTTCGTCTGGCCAAAGTTGCCGAAGATGCCGGCTCCCGAGGCCGTGAAGACGAACCGGCCGTACTGGTTTTCCTTCATGCTGCGGAAAGCCGGCTGGGAAACGAAGAACGCACCCTTGAGGTGAACGTCGAGAACAATCTCGAGATCGGCAGGGCTGAGCTTCGCGAACGTTTTGTCCCGCAAAATTCCCGCGTTGTTGATCACGACGTCGACCTTGCCAAAATTGTCGAGCGCCGCTTGAACGATCGACTCGCCGCCTTCGGGCGTCGCGACCGAATCGTGGTTGGCGACGGCCTTGCCCCCGGCTTCGGTGATTTCTTTGACCACGTCGTCGGCGGGGGTCGAGCCCGCGCCGGTTCCGTCGCTGGCGCCGCCGAGGTCATTGACCACGACCATCGCGCCTCGACGGGCGAACTCCAGGGCGTAGGTCTTTCCGAGACCACCGCCGGCACCGGTGACGATTGCCACTCGGTCTTGATAACTGATATCGCTCATTGTGAGATCCCTCAGGGTTGGGGGCGAGAATTTGAACAGCGGCCGACTATAGCGAAGACCGGCGAAGACCGGCTTAGAACAGCGAAGGACCGGTGCGCCGCGGCGCGGAATCCCTGTGGGGATTCCCGCGCAAGAACCGCTTGCCCGATCCAATTTTGTGGTCGCCGGCGGGCCCGGTTGTCGGCTTGTCCTATCATGCGCCGCGCATCGAATCGGCAAAAAGGAATGCAACCGACATGTCCACGGCAGTTCAGAACCCGAGCAGTGAGCGCGCCACCTCCGATCGCTACAGCGACGCGGCCAACGCGCGCGAAGCCGCACTCTGCTGCCCCGTCGACTACGACCCGCAATACCTGAAGATCATTCCCCAGGAGGTCCTCGAACGAGACTACGGTTGTGGCGACCCGTCGCGATACGTGAATTCCGGAGACCGGGTACTCGACCTGGGGAGCGGCGGCGGCAAGATCTGTTTCATCGCTTCCCAGATCGTCGGGGCCACGGGTAGCGTCATCGGCGTAGACATGAACCGGGAAATGCTGAACCTCGCGCGCGCTGCGGCTCCCAAGGTTTCGCAACGATCCGGTTACGGCAACGTCGAGTTCTTGCGCGGGCGCATTCAAGATCTGAAGCTGGACATGGACCAGCTGGACGGCTGGATGGAAAAACATCCGATCACGGGAGTCGACTCCCTCGATGCGCTGGAAGACATCAAGGCTGAGATGCGCCGAGACGCGCCGATGATTCCAGACGGCTCGATCGACATCGTGGTCTCGAATTGCGTTCTCAACCTGGTGCGCGAAGAAGACAAGCGTCAGTTGATCGACGAGATCTACCGGGTGCTCGACGTGGGTGGCCGCATCGCCATCTCGGACATCGTGAGCGACGAAGTGGTGAGTGACGAGTTGAAGGCCGATCCCAAACTCTGGAGCGGCTGCATTTCCGGAGCGTTCCACGAGGCAGATCTCCTCGAACAACTGGAACGCGCGGGCTTCTACGGGATCGAAATCGACAAATGGGAAGACGAGCCCTTTGCGGTGGTGGATGGAATCGAATTTCGCTCCGTCACGATCACGGGGACCAAGGGGAAAGAAGGGGCTTGCCTCGAAGCCAACGAAGCCGTGATCTACCGAGGGCCCTGGAAGCAGGTCGTCGATGACGACGGACATACCCTGGTACGCGGAGAACGGACTGCGGTCTGCGCCAAGACGTACAAAATCTTCAAGACAGATCCGTACCGGGCCCAGATCATCCCGGTCCCTCCGCGGGTCGCGGTTTCCCCGGAAGACCGCACCGAGTTCGACTGTTGCCGCAGCCACCGACGCGACCCGCGAGAAACCAAGGGCCACGACTATCGCGAAACCCGCGAAACCCGCGAGCCCGGCGAGGAAGGGAGTTCCTGCTGTTGAGCGAATTCCGCACTCCGGTCCGATTCGAGGACGCGGTCAATTCCGCGCTCCAATCGCGATCGGGCCTGCGGCGCGAGCGCTGTACGACTTTGCAACTCAACGTCACCAAGCGCTGCAACCTCGCCTGCCACCACTGTCACGTCGAATCCGGTCCAAACCGCACCGAGGCCATGGACAAGGCCGTCGTCGAGCGCATCCTCGAGTTGCTCGCGAAAAACCCCGAGATCAGAACGCTGGACCTGACGGGCGGCGCGCCGGAGATGAGCGAACACTTTTGCGACCTGGTGATCGGCGCCCGCAAGCTCGACCGACGCGTAATCGACCGCTGCAACTTGACGATCTTGTTCGAACCGGGACAGGAGAACACAGCACAGTTCATGGCGGAGCACGAGGTCGAGATCGTGGCTTCGCTGCCGTGCTACACCCTCGAGAACGTAGAGAAGCAACGGGGGCGGGGAGTCTTTGACAAGAGCATCGAGGGGCTTCGCCTGCTCGGTCGACTTGGCTATGGCGACCCGGATACCGGCTTGATCCTCGATCTCGTCTACAACCCCGGTGGCCCAACGCTGCCGCCGCCCCAGGCCGCACTCGAACTCGAGTATCGCGAAGAACTCGCGACGCGCTTCGAGATTCGCTTCAACCGGCTGCTCACCATCACCAACATGCCGATCAAACGCTTCGCCCACGATCTGATGCGCTCGGGTCGCGCCGATGAGTATCTATCTTTGTTGGTCAACCATTTCAATCCAAACACGGTCCCGAACCTGATGTGCAGAGACCTGGTCTCGGTTGGATACGACGGCAGCCTCTACGACTGCGATTTCAACCAGCAGCTAGAGCTGGCGATGCCCGGCCCCGCGAAGACCATCTGGAATCTGGAAGACTTTGGAGAACTCGAAGGCAAGCCGATTGCGACGGCAGACCACTGCTTCGGATGTACTGCGGGCGCGGGATCGAGCTGCAGCGGGACGCTTCAGGGAGACGCCTAGTGAGTAACTCCGAGACGGCTTCTGCGAACGCGAGCCGAGGGCGACTCGTCAAAATCGCTGGGATCGTCGTGGCGCTGGTTGTCTTCGTCGCGTTGACGCGACAGCTGGGGGGCTACGTACCACAGTTGCAGGGTTGGGTGGAAGGCCTCGGCGCTCTCGGCCCGGTCGTATTCATGGCGGCGTATGTCGTGGGTGTGCTGGCGTTTTTGCCCGGGTCCCTGCTGACCCTGACCGGAGGCGCGCTGTTCGATCTGGTCCAGGGCACGATCTACGTATTTACGGCGGCCGTCATCGGCTCGTCGCTCGCATTCCTCGTGGCCCGCTACCTCGCGCGGGGAGTGATCGAGGAACGGCTCCGGCATCACCCCCGGTTCACTGCGCTCGACTCCGCGGTGGGCGAACAGGGACTCAGAATCGTTTTTCTGCTGCGACTTTCTCCGGCGTTCCCTTTCAACTTCATGAACTACGCCCTGGGTGTGACGCGCGTGAGTTTCCGCGACTACCTGATCGCTTCGATCGGGATGCTTCCCGGAACTCTGCTTTACGTCTACTACGGAAAGGTCGCCGGAGATGCGGCGGCTTTCGCAGCCGGGGAAGTGGACAAAGGCGATGCCCACTATTTCGTGTTGGCACTGGGTCTGGTGGCAACCATCGCGGTGACTACGATCGTGGCGCGGCTCGCAAAATCGGCACTGGACGCGAGCACGCCCGACGCCTCGGGCAGAGGCGATGAACAAGTCGCGAAGCGGACCTGACGATGATCGGTGTTGATTTCGGGGGCACGCGTATCAAGATCGCGAACGTCGATGGCGCGCAAGTGCTGGAAGCGCATTCAATTGCAACCGACAGGACCAAGGAGCCTCTGGCGCTGCTGGGGGACATCGCAGACGCCATCCGACAACTCGACCCCGAACCCGCTTCGGTGGGCTTCGCGATCCCCGGCGAAGTCGATGCCAGCGGTCGCTGCTGGCGCCTGCCCAATCTACCGGGCTTCGAAGGCGTCCCGCTGCAGGATGAACTCAGCCGGCTGCTCGACTGCCCGGTTTGCGTCGAAAACGACGGCATTGCGGCAGCCCTGGCCGAGCTTGCGTTTGGGCACGGCCAACGGCACCCGAGCTTCGTGATCCTCACGCTCGGCACCGGCATTGGCGGCGGGGTGGTACTCGATGGCGTGCCGCGCCGGGGAACCCACGGTTTCGCCGGGGAGTTGGGACACGTTGCCGTCCATCGCGAAGAGAGCTGGCCCTGCGTTTGCGGCAACAGAGGATGCCTCGAGAGCTATATCGGCACTCCGGGGTTGCTGAGGAAATTTGCGGAACTCGGCGGCGAGGCTCGGGAGATTCGAGAAATCGCAGACTGTGCGCGAGCCGGAGACGCCGCAGGTCTGGCGGTCTTCGAGATGATGGGAGAGGTGCTTGCGCTCGGGATCTGCTCGATGCAGAACATGCTCGACGTCGACGCGTTTGTCTTCACCGGCGGGATCTCGCCGGCCTTCGATCTAGTCGAACCCAGCTGCCGAACGACTTTGCGCGAGTGTTCGTTTGCCGAACCCCTGGCGGAAGTCCCGCTACTCGTCAGCGGCCTGGGAGATGGCGCGGGGACGATCGGGGCCGCGCTGTTGCCGAGCCAATTTCTGAAACAGAGCTAGCAGTCAGCGGGAAACCTCGGGTGCAAGCGGAACCAAGCTACGGCAGCGGACGGGTAAAACGGGCCGGGTTGCCGACGTAGACCCCCGGTTTCGAAATGTCTTTGGTGACGATCGACCCGGCGCCAATCACGACGTCGTCACAAATCGTGACCGGTAGCAGCGTCGAGTTGCTGCCGATCGACACGCGGTTGCCGATCTGGATCGCGCCCCAGTCCTCTTTTGCAGCTGAAGGAGAACCCCGCCGGAAGCGATCGTTGATGGTCATCACGCCGTGTCCAATGAAGCAGTCTTCTCCGATCGTCACCATCTCGCACAGAAAGCTGTGTGATTGAACCCGAGTGCGGGCGCCGACGACTGTGTCGCGCTGAATTTCAACGAACGGTCCAATGAAGCAGCCGTCGCCGATCTTGCCGCCGTAGAGATTGACGGGTTTGACGACCGTGACGTCGTTTCCGAAATCGACGTCACGGATCTCCGCCTCGAGAAACTGGACCCCGGCCACTCGATCTCCTTTCCCATGATCTAGCAGTCTGCGCCTCGTGCGGCGCAGACGCATTCACCGCGACGCACAGAATAACCCAAACGCGAACGGGTCGCGGTCCCGACGCGGTCCCTCGGATGCGGATGACGGCCATCTTCGGTTATGTTCAGCGTTGCAACCATGAAAGCGCCTCGCATTTCGATCGCCATGACGACTTACAACGCCGGCCCCTGGCTCGCCGACCAGCTGGCGAGTTTCACGGCGCAAGATCGGCTTCCGGACGAGTTGGTGATATGCGACGACGGATCCACCGACGGCACCATCGCCGCTCTCGAACGCTTCAAAGGCGATGCCCCTTTTGAAGTCAAGCTCGAACTCAACCGCGAAAACCTCACCACCACGCCAAACTTCGAGAAAGCGGTATCGCTGTGCCGCGGCGAGTTCATCTTGCTGGCGGATCAAGACGACGTCTGGCACGCCAACAAGATCCGGAAATTGGTAGACGAGTTGGAAGCCAATCCCGCAGCGGGGGCCGTCTTCAGCAACGGTCGCGTGGTCAACGAGGCGCTAGAACCCCTCGGATACGATCTCTGGGACTCGCTCTGGTTCCATCCGCGCGAACGCGCCCAGGTGCGCGATGGGCGGGCCGCCGAGGTGTTCGTCAAACACGTCGTGGCCGCTGGAACCACCCTCGCCTTCCGCTCCCGGTATCGCGACGTCTACCTGCCCTTTCCCGATCTGCACGATTGCCACGATGCCTGGCTGGTTTTCAGCATCGCGGGGGTCGCAGAGATTCGCATCCTGGAAGAGAACTTGATCGAGTATCGGTTGCACGGAGCCAACCAGTTCGGGCTGCAGCGCTTCAACTTGCGCGAACAATTGGGAAAGGCTCGCGAACAACTGACGATCGGCGCGTTTGAACACAACGTCAAATTCTTTCGGGCGGCGCGTGAACGGTTTCGGGCCGTGGCGGACAAGGGATTCGATTTGCGACCGAGCGTCGTCGATCTGACCGAGGGCAAGATCCGCCACGCCAGCCTGCGGGATCAAATGAGCTCGGGTTTCTTCGCGCGCCTGCCCGCGATCGCGCGCGAGGTCTTGAACCGAGGCTATTGGCGCTTTGGCTACGGCAGCAAGAGCGTGGCCCAGGACTTGTTCCTGCGTTAGGAGCCTGCGCGGCTTTTGCTCTGCGCTCAGCCGACCGGTACGGGTGGCGGGACGTCGGGGGCGTCGACGTTGTAGAGCTTCGCGGAGTTTCCGAATAGAACTTTGTGTCGCACCTCGGGTGTCGCATCTCCCATCGCAGCGTCGATCTTCTCCCGGACGTTGTCGTAGAGACACACCGGATGTGGATAGTCGGTTTCGAACAGCACGTTGTCTACTCCGATCTTATCCAGCAACTTTTGCGGAGCGTACTCCTCGAAGATGTAACAACCGTAGACCTGACGAGCAAAGTACTCGCTCGGCATGAGGTCGAACTCCGGATAATCTCGCCGCACATTGCCGTATTCGAAGGTGTAGTCACACGCTTCGAGGATGAACGGAATAAAACCGATTCCCGACTCGACGGACACGACCTTGAGCTCCGGAAAACGCGGCAAAATCCCCGAGAAGAGCAGATCGACCAGCTGCTTGCCGTTGTCGAGAAAGAGTGAAATGGCAATCACCCCATTGGATCTGCCGGCACCCGTCAGCTCCATGCGCTCCGGCGAGAAGCCGTCGTCGAAGGTGCCGGCGCCGATGTGGAAGCTCACGGGAAGGTCGCAAGCCTGGGCCGCGGCCCAGAGCGGATCCCAATGACGGTTGGCCAAAATGGGCATGCCATGGCTCTGAGGCGCGCCGGAGAAGAGAACGCCCTGGTGGCCGAGCTTTGCGCAGCGCTCGATTTCTTTGACCGAGGCTTCGACATCCCAAAAGGGTGTAGCCATGATCGCGATGAAGCGGCGCGGATCGGGGGAGATCCAGTCGAGAAGAAAATCGTTGTAGGCTTGAACGCACGCGAGCATCAGCTCCGGATCCTTCAGCTGAAGAAATGCCTGACTCCCAAAACCGCCGACGTTCGGGTAAAGGGCCATGGCCCAGATCCCCACCCTGTCCATGTACTCGAGGCGCGCACTCGCGTCGTAGGCGGCTTTCGGCACCTCATCCATGTTCTTGGGTGCCGCGGGAAAAGGCTCGTGCCAACCCGCCACTGCCGTATAACCTACCGGCAGCATTGCCTCGCTATCGCCGATGCGCCAGGTATCAATCCCGGTTTCGGGATTGCGAACGATGTGGGGCGCCTGATCTTTGAACTTGGCCGGCAAGCGGCTCGTCCACAGATCCCCCGGCTCGGTGATGTGAGTGTCCGCGTCGATTACCCAGTCCTGAATTTTAGGTGTGGTCTCGCTCATGCCTGCTTCCTCCTCGTCGATTGGCTGCAAACCTTGCCCTGGACTAGCGCGGCGCAAGCCGCATGATGCGCGGATCACTTCCTCGTATCAAATTCATGATCGGATTGCTTCCGTACTTCGCCTCGAACCCCCCGACGATGCGCTCGCGCTCCGCCTTGTCCACGACAAAAGTTGCGCGCAGAGGATGCTCCTGCCCCTCGACTCTTAACGCGATGTCGGGATCGCGCTGAACGTTGTCGCCCCAGGTCGTGCCTTGAGAGGTTCGGATGTAGCCGACGCCATCGAGTACGACGACCCAAATCTTCGTCTTTCGCACGTCCCCATCCGGATCGGTGGTGATGACGTGAACGGTGTTTTGATCTGCGATTGCCGACCAATCGGGCGAGGAAGCGGGCTCGGAAGCAATGGCAAGGCTGCCGGCCAGCGCCAGAGTCCACATGATACAAATCGACCGGACAAGTGTTGAGGCGCGCATCGAAACCTCCATTGGGGTGCTTGGGACCGATCAACCTAGCACAGCAATTGGCGCAACTCGGCGCCGGGGCCCGACCCTACCTTTGACGCAGCCGAACCCGAGCAAGACCCCGACGCGACGGCTCGTGGTTGGGATCGAGGCGCAGCGCCTCACGGTAGGCCTCGGCCGCCTCGTCGATCCGTCCGCTCTGGTGGTAGGCGATCGCAAGGGCGTGTCGCACATCGACAGATCCAGGCGCTCGGGCCACGACGCTGTTTAGCGTCGCCAACGCCTGCTTAAGGTCGCCGTTTGCAGACTGCGCCCGGCCGAGGTTCATCATCGCGTGTACCCAACCCGGGCGCGACTGGATCGCGCGTTCGATCAACCCGATCGCGAGATCGGGTCGGCCAAGTCTGAGTTGCAAATGTCCCAGGCTCTGCAGGGCGTCGGGATAGCTGGGGTTGATATCGAGTGCCGCCTCGAACTCAACCCGGGCCCCGTCGAGATCTCCGCCGACCACGAGGGTGTTTCCCCGGTAGAAATGGACGATCGCGTTGCGCTGGGTCACCGCGAGTGTGTGATCGAAAAGTGACTGGCTGCTTTGCCATACCCCTGCCTGGTTCCAGCTGACCACGGCGCAGGCCGCCAATACCGACGCGGCTGCACCAATCAACAAGGATCTGGGGGCTCGGCGCTGCGCCAAAAGATCCGCGGCGCCAAAGCTGATCGCAATCGCGAGCCCGATCATCGGGATGTAGGCGTAGCGATCGTGCATCACGCGGAGACCCGAGGGAACGAGTCCGATCAGCGGAAACAGCATGCCGAGAAACCAGAGCCAACCCACGATCAGGTAGCCCCTTCGTTGGGTCGCGACCGCCGCGAGCGCCGTCAGCGCGATGAGCCCCGCGAGCACGACGCCGATCTGGCTGGCGCTCGGCGCCTGCAGCCCCATCTGGACCGGTGTTGGGTAGATGATCGCGAGCCCACCCGGCCAGAAGAGCCGCCCGAGTGTTGCGCCATAAGCCATCACGCCATCGCCCGCGCGCTCGAGCAGTGCTGGGTCCGAGGCCCAGGGACCCGAAGTCGCAGACACGGGTGCCAGGTTGACCAACACCATCGCGAACGAAAGAAAGAGCAGCGGCAGTTTTTCCAACACCAGGCGTTCGCGGGACTCGCCGCCGGCGTTAAACCGCAGCCGCGAAAGCGGCCAGTAGTCGAGCAGCAGCAACAAAAATGGCAGCGAGACCTGGCTTCCCTTTGCCGCAAGAGAGAGGAACATCGCCAACAGCAGGCCGGCGTACCGCGCCCAGTTCCGGCTGCGGACATAGTGCGCATAGGCCAACAGGGTGAGGTTCAAGAAGAAGCCGGCGAGCACGTCCCTGCGGCCCGAGGCCCAGGCGACCGACTCGGTCTGGATCGGGTGCAGGGCGAAGAGGGCCGCGACGAAAGCGCTCGGCCAGAACCTTCCGGTCATGCCATACATTGCCGCGAGCAGCACCCACGCACTGGCGATGTGCCACCCCACGTTGGTGAGCAACCACGGGCCGGCGTCTTCGAACCCGTAGAGTTCTGCATCGATCAGGTAGCTGAGCCAGGTCACGGGTTGCCAGATGTAGGCGTCGACACCACCGATCTCGATCGCCCCGCCCATGGCCCAGGCGACACTGTCGAGGCTCAGACCGGCCTGCACATTGGGATTGCTCGTGATGTACAGATCGTCATCGAACTGGACGAAGTCGTGGCCTGCAACCTGTGCATACACCGCCACGACGGTGACAGCGATCAGTGTGCAGGTCGCAAAGCTCCGACGCATCAAACTACCCACCTCGCTTCCGGCAAGCGACCCGCTCGAAGTTCAAGCGGCCCTCGATTTTAGATCAGCCGGAGGGCCGACGCCCGACCGCGACGAATTCGTTGTGAAGAAACACCCGGCCGACCGGGCGTGGAAACGGAAACGAATAACAGCGATCGTACTCGGCCCCCGCTCGGACCAGAATCGTTTCGAGCGCGCTTGCGTCCATGAACTCGACGTGGGTTTCATCGCTTCGATACCCCGCCTCCTGGGGTGCGATCAGCACCACCTTGCCGCCCGGACGAATGAAGCCGAGGTAGCGCTTCACCAGGTCGCTCGCCTCGTCGATGCGCATGTGTTCGACCACATGTGCGAGCAACAGGGAATCAAAGTGGTCGGCCCGGGCGTGTTCAGAGTCGTCGAAAGTGTCGCTGGTCAACGCGGTGCAACCCCGCTGCTTTGCGACTTCGATCGAATCCGCGTTGTGGTCGATCCCGACACCGTGCCCCCCTAGATGCAGCAAATTGCGACCGATCCCACAGCCGACGTCGAGGGTGAAACCCAGATCGAGGCGGCGGATGTTCCAGCGGTAGGGAGCCTGGACGTCGAAGAACCGCTTCCAACCGGCGTCCGCGAGGATCTCGAGACGTCTCGTATAGGCGTCGCTCCGGGTATCGTCGCGGTCGCTCATCGCCGGGAGTCCGCCGCCGGCACGGGTTCGACGATCGCAACCCATGATACCGCTGGGCCGACTCCCACTTTGCGCCTTGGAATCGCGCGCTCGTAGTGCCGGCTGGGATCGACCTTCGGCCAGTGAAAGCCGGGCCCCTCCGCCTTCACGAAGACCAGATCGACGGTAAACGTCGCGGCGGAACCCGCGAGCAATACGACGAGAGAAACCGCGATCGCAATTTGCCTCGCCCGCAGCCCCGGCCGCAGCCACTCCGCCAGCACTTCGCTGGTGTAGACCCCATAGGGGACGAGGGCCCCGAGCAGGTAGCTCGCCTTCAGGGTCGCGTACCAAGGATTCTGCCAGGTGAACAGGACATAGCCCGCCAGGGTCAGCCCCACCATCGCCGTAAACAAGGTGTCGGGCCCGCCGGGTTCGCGCAGCGCGCGACGCAGTCCTCGCACAAATCCCACCCCGAACGCCAGGGTTGGAATCAAGCCCAGCACCAGCAGCAACGAACCCATGCGCGAGACCTGGATCTCTCGGCGCGGGAGCATCACGCGATGCCCATCGAACCAGAGCGTCGTATAGGTCGTGCCCCAAACCGAGTGCAACAAATCCGGCGCCAGCACCTGGGGGTCGCGAAAGGTCGCGAGAGGAAAGTTCAAGTAGTCGCCGATCCCGCGTTCGCCCGGGGGCATCGTGAACATCATCTCGTGAACCATCAAGTTCTGCGGGTAGAAGAAGCCATACTCGATTTTGTTGTGGAGATACGGCCAGCCCCCGATGCTGATCGCCACCGCGCCAAACACCAGGGTTCTCGGCAGCAGCTTGGCGATCTCACGCCGACGCAATGCATCGGCCAGGTACGCAACCCCGACCGCAACCACCACCAATAGCCCGGTCAACTTGGTCAGAAACGCCAGGCCGGCCAACCCGCCGAGTCCGGCGAGCGCGACCCGCGAAAAGCGCTGCTCGGGTTCGCGACTCAAATCGATCGCAACCCCTACCAGCACCGCCGACATCAGGGCGCTGGCGAGAATCTCCTCGCCCAACATCGCACTCAGGTAGAGATGGACCGGCAAAAAGAGCAGCAGCGCCGCCGCGACCAGTATTCGCGGACGATTCGAGGGGTCGCTGTGGCGCACCCAAGCGACGGCGAAGCCGATTCCGGCCAAGCCAATGGCGCTGCTGATCAGGCGCACAGCGATGGTGATCGCCCGAACGTCCGCCTCGTTCGCGGTCCGGCCCAGCTGCATGGCTCGACCCACCCCCGCCGACAGGTAGTAGAAGAGCGGAGGGTGTGAGGTCGACCAACCGTCGCCCGGCGCGGGCAAGCTCCAGGACGTCAGAAGACCGGCGATGTAGTCCCAGTTTGCCGGCGCATCGAAGCCAAAGTGCAGGGGATAGAGCAGCGCGTTGTTAATGCGAACACCGACGGCAAAGAGCACGAGAAGCGCCCCCCCAACCGCCCAAACCCTGCTTCTGGCCCCGATATCCACCGCCGCCGAGGGTAGCCCAGCGCAACTCCTTGTACGCCCCTTGCCGGGGTTTGCGCAGTGCCCGAAACTGCGGCGTCCGGCGCAATGCGCCATTCCGCAATGGGAGAAGCAACGTGTCGCTGTTGAAGCGCTTCTTGGGTATCGACGTTCAGGACGAGCGGCCGATTAGCCAGAGTAAGACCCTGGATCAAGTAATTGCCACCCTCGACAGCCTGCCGAAGGAGCGCGCCCACTATCTGGCGGCGTTTGCCTATGTGTTGGGTCGGGTCGCCCACGCGGATCTGCGCATCGAGGACCGCGAAGTCGATGCCATGGTCCGGGCGACGTCTTCCCTTGGAAATCTCTCGGAGAGTGAAGCCAAGTTGGTCGTCGAAATTACCCTGGACCGGGCGAGGGACGAAGGCGGCACGTCGAACTACCTGATCACGCGAGATTTTCGCAAGATCGCAAGTAGGGAACAGCGCCTGGGTCTGGTCGAGTGTCTGTACGCGATTTCAGCAGCAGACGGGACCATTTCGACCACCGAGAGCGCCGAAGTGCTCAAGATCGCCGTAGAACTCGGCCTGTCCCGTGCCGAAAACAACGCGGTCAAAGCCGGTTGGAAGAGTCACCTGGCGGAGTTTCAGGGTCTGCCGAAGCCCTGATCTGTTCTGGAGCTTTCGATCACTTCCCGGTATCGTCGCGGGCGATGGAAACCCTCGAATGGCAGGGCTGGCTCACGCTCGGGGTAATCTTCCTCGTGCTGGTGGCGATGGTGCGCGGAATCGCGGCGCCCGATCTCATCATGCTCGCGGGGCTTGTGTTGCTCGGAGCGACCGGGGTCTTGACCCCCGAAGAGACCTTCAGCGGTTTCGCAAATCCCGCCATGGCAACGGTCGCGGCACTGTTCGTGCTGTCCGCTGCGATGCGCGAAACCGGCGCCCTCGAACTCACCCTGGGCAAACTCTTCGGCCGCGCAAAAACCGAATTTGGCGCCATGGTCCGCACCCTCCCCGCCCTCAGCTTTCTTTCCGCATTCCTGAACAACGCGCCGATCGTCGCGATGATGACGCCGCTGGTCATCGACTGGTGCCGGCGCAATCGCATTGCGCCGAGCCGGCTGCTGATCCCGCTCAGCTATTCCACGATTCTCGGCAGCACGGTTACCGTGATCGGGACCAGCGTCACCCTCGCAGTCGCGGGCCTCGTAACCCAGGCGGGCATGAAGCCGCTGTCGCTGTTCGAACTCGCTCCTGTGGGCATCCCGATCACGTTGGCGGGATTGCTCTACCTCTTCTTCGCAGCGACGCGCATCTTGCCCTCGCGCACCGACCCCACATCGGAGGTCGGCCAACATCGTCGCGAGTATACGGTTTCAATGCTGGTCGAGTCCGATTGCGCATTGATCGACCAGAGCATCGAAGAAGCGGGGCTGCGCGCGTTGCCGGGCCTGTTCTTGTTCGAGATACGCCGCGGACAAAACACCATCACCCCGGTGGGTCCCGACGAGGTCATCCTCGGAGGCGACCATCTCGTCTTCGCAGGGGTCGTGTCGACCATCGTCGACCTGCAGCGCATCCGCGGGTTGGTTCCCATCGACGACGAAGAGACCCCCGTTCGTGGCTCGCACCATCACCGTCTGACCGAAGCCGTCATCTCGCGCTCCTCGCCTCTGGTCAACCGAACCCTGAAGGCCGCAGCTTTTCGCAGTGTCTACGATGCCGCGGTCATCGCCGTACATCGCAATGGTGAACGGGTGCCGGGGAAACTCGGCGAGATCGTTCTGCGAGCCGGCGATACCTTGGTCTTCCAAGCCTCCTCCAATTTCGCGGAGCGTCACCGCAACAGTCCGGACTTCTACCTGGTGAGCGAAGTGCCCGAATCCCATCCGCTACGCCACGACCGGGCCTGGTTCGCAATCGCGGTGTTCATCGTGATGGTGGTGCTCGCCGCCACTGAGACCTTGCCGATCTCGATTGGATCGTTCCTCGCCGGCGGAATCTTGATCGCCGCCCGCTGCATCACGGGTCCGATGGCGCGCAAGAGCGTCCAGATCCACGTACTGATCGTGATCGCCGCAGGTCTTGGGGTGGCGGCGGCCATCGAGAAGACCGGCGCCGCCACCGCGATCGCAAATGTTCTGGTCTCGCAATCCGCACCCTACGGACCGCTGGCGGTACTCGCCACGATTTACGTCACCACGGTGTTACTCGCCGAAATGCTGCATCACAATGCCGCCGCAGCCCTGATGTTCCCAGTGGCCATTGCCGCCGCCAACCAGGTGGGGGTCGACCCTCGGAGTTTCGTGATCGCGATCGCGATCGGCGCCAACTGCGCGTTCGCCTCCCCGGTCGCCTATCAAACCCATCTGCTCGTGTACGGCCCCGGCGGCTACAAATTCACCGATTTCGTTCGGGTCGGGATTCCCCTCAACTTCATTTGCGGGATCATCGCCCTCACGGTGATCCCCTATGTCTGGCCCTTCTGAACCCATAACCTGGCTGGCGGCAGAGACACGGGAATGCGAAGCTAGCCCCATGGACCTACACGAAGCTCTCTATACGACCCGGGCCATGCGCCGGGTCAAGAAAGACCCCATCCCGTTCGACGTACAGAAGAAAATCATCGACGCCGCGGTGCGTGCGCCTTCCGGGGGAAATGCCCAGGGCTGGCGATTCTTGCTGGTGGACTCACCCGAGGTGAAGGCACAGTTGGCTCCGCTGTATCAGGACGGCCTCAACACGGTATTCACTTCGATCTACAAGCCGCAGTTCGACGCCGCCGAAGCCGACCCCGAGGCCCCCCAGAGCATCACGTTCCAAAAGATGTATCGCTCTGCGATGTGGCTCTCGGATCACTTCGAAGACGTTCCGCTGATGTTGTTCGCCTTTTGCAAAGGCGACACCACGGGAGCGTCGATCTTCCCCGCGGTCTGGAACGCCATGCTCGCCGCCCGCGCGGAAGGCGTGGGCTCGGCCATCACGAGCGTGCTGCTGTTCCATCACGAAGAGATGCTGAAGATCCTCGGCGTTCCGGCCGACGAAGGCTGGCAGTTCAGTTGCACGGTGACCATGGGGTACCCGACCGGACGTTGGGGCGTCGCACCCAGGCGCCCCGCCCACGAGGTTGCCTACCGCAACCAGTGGGGCGAGCCCGTCGGCTTCGAGATCCCCGAACCGCTCTGGTCCGAATGACGCAGGCATTGGAAGGCCCGGGCACCCCTGCGAACCCGCTGAACCCAGCGAGAGAGCTCCCAAAACTCGGCGCCCGGGACATCTTCAAGCGACTTTTGAACGCCCGCCAAGAGCGCAACGACATGCTTTCGGGTCTGCGCAACACCCACGAAAAGTTTGGCGACGCGGTCCTGACTCGGCTCCCGGGCATGAAGATGGTCAACCTCTTCGGCCCCGACGCCAACCGTTTTGTCCTGCTCGACACCGACCGCATCTTTTCCGCGCGCAAGCCGTGGATGATGATCATGGGCAAGATCTTCCCCAACGGCCTGCTGCTGCTCGACGGAGACGAGCACAAGATGAATCGCAAGGTCATGCACACCGCCTTTACTGGCCCGGCACTCAGCGAATATTCAGAGCACATGAACACGATCGTCGCAGAAGAGATCGAGCGCTGGCACGCGCCCGGGAAAGCCTTCGAAGCGTTCCCCAACATCAAGCAACTCACGCTCACGATGGCGGCCCGGATCTTCTTCGGCATCGAGTTGGGGGCCGAGACCCGGCAACTCAATCACGCCATGGAAGCCCTGGTTGCGGCGTCGATGTCGAGGGTGCGACTCCGAATCCCCGGCCTCGAGTTTTATCGCGGCCTCAAGGCCCGAGAGTTCATGATTGATTTCATCGGAGGCATGATCCCCGAGCGACGTCAGGGCGGTGCGAACGACATCTTTTCCAGACTCTGCCGCACCACGACCCAAGACGGCGAGCGGTTCGACGACCAGCAGATCATCGACCACATGAGCTTCCTCATGATGGCCGCTCACGACACCACGACCAGCACGCTCACTTCAATGCTCTACGAACTGGGCCGCCAGCCAGAGTGGCAAGATCGAATCCGCGCAGAATCCATCGCGTTCGGCGGGGAGAACGTAAGCTTCGACCAACTCGACCGCTTCCCCTCGTTATCCCTCGCCATGAAGGAAACGCTCCGGCGCTACCCGCCGCTACCCATCGTCCCCCGCATAGCCCTGCGCGACTTCGAGTGGGGCGGCTACCGAATCCAGGCCGGCTCCATGGTCGTCATCTCAGCCCTCCACACCCACTACCTACCCGAGTGGTGGGACGAGCCCGACCGTTTCGACCCCGAAAGATTCACACCCAACCGCGCCGAAGACCAGCGCCACAGCCACAGCTACATCCCCTTCGGCGGCGGACAACACATGTGCATCGGACTCCGCTTCGCCGAATCCCAAGTAAAAATCGTACTCCACCACCTGGTCCGCAAATACCACTGGACCCTACACCCCCACTACACCATGCCAGTCCAACAGGCCCCCATCTCAAAACCAAGAGACGGCCTCCCCCTACTCCTGGAGCCCCTGCCCTAACCCAAATCTGTAAAAGGAATCTTGGGAGCTAGTCCCAAACTCGCCGGCCTACTCGTCGTCGTCGGGAATCTTCGAGGAGTACTTCTCTTTGAGCTCTTTCGTCACTTCGGCCGAAGCGGGCGTATACCGATTGAACTCCATCGAAAACTCCGCCTTCCCCTGAGTAGAAGACCTCAAATCCGTCGCATACCCAAACATCTCCGCCAACGGCACATCCGCTTGAATCTGCACGAACCCATCACTATCAACCGTGCCGACAATCTGGCCTCGGCGCTGCATCACAGTCTTGAGAATCGCCCCCTGAAACTCACTGGGCCCCTCAACCTCGAGCTTCATGATGGGCTCCATCACGATCGGCTTCGCCTTCGCAAAACCGTCGCGGAACGCCCCCCGAGCCGCAGCCTGGAAAGCCATCTCCGAAGAGTCCACCGCGTGCGCCTTGCCGTCGTTCACCACGACCCGGATCCCGAGCACCGGAAAGCCGATCAGGCGCCCCTTCTCGAGACACGAACGGAAGCCCTTCTCGACCGCAGAAATGTATTCGGTCGGAATCGAAGCACCCTTGATCTTGCTCGAGAACTGGAAATCATCCGCTCCCTCGTCACCCGGCTGGATCGGCTCCATGTAGCCCGCCACCCTGCCGTACTGACCCGAACCACCGGTCTGCTTCTTGTGGGTGTAGTTGAACTCCGAACGACGCGAGATCGCTTCACGGTACGCCACCTGAGGAGCGCCCGTCTCGACCTCGCATTTGTACTCGCGCAACATCCGCTCGACATAGACCTCGAGATGCAACTCGCCCATACCCGAAATAACGGTCTCGTTGCTCTCGGGATCGACTTCGGCGTGGAAGGTCGGATCTTCGCGCACGAAGCGACCCAAGGCCTTGCCCATGTTGTCCTGGGATTTCTGATCCTTGGGCTTGATCGAGAGCGAGATCACGGGATCCGGCACGTGCATCGAACTCATGGCGTAGTTGACCTTGCCGTCGGTGAACGTGTCGCCCGAAGCGCAATCGATGCCAAACAACGCGACGATGTCTCCCGCCCCGGAGTCTTCGATATCCTGCATCTCGTTCGAATGCATGCGCACGAGACGTCCGACCTTGTGCTTCTTGCCGGTGCGCGAATTGATGATCGTCGAACCCTTGGCCAGGGTTCCCTGGTAAACCCGCACGTAGGTGAGCTGGCCGTAGCGACCGTCCTCGAGCTTGAACGCCAGCGCGATCATCGGCTTGTCGAAATCCGACTCGATCACCACTTCGGCTTCGTTGTTGTTGAGATCAACACCGGTATTGCGCACGTCGGGCGGCGCGGGGAGGTAGTCAATCACGGCGTTGAGCAGCAGCTGAACGCCCTTGTTCTTGTAGGCGCTACCCATGAAAACCGGGGTGAGGTCCAGTGCGAGAACTCCGTTGCGGACCGCCTCCCGAATCATTTCTTCGCTGACGGTCTCCTCGAGAATCGCCTCCATGAGCTCGTCCGAGAACATCGATACGGTGTCGAGCATCTCTTCGCGGTGGCTGGCCGCATCCGCCTGCATCGCCTCCGGAATGTCTTTCTCTACGACGTTCTCGCCTTTGTCCCCTTCGAAGTAGTAGGCCTTCATCTTGACCAGATCCACCACGCCTTCAAAGTCGGCTTCGAGCCCGATGGGAAGCTGCATCATGACAGCGTTGTGGCCGAGCTTGTCGCGAAGCTGAGCCGTCACCTTATGAGGATTGGCGCCCGAGCGATCGAGCTTGTTGATGAACGCGACCCGAGGAACGTTGTAGCGCTTCATCTGGCGGTCGACTGTCATGGACTGCGACTGCACGCCGGCAACACCGCAGAGAATCAAAACCGCACCATCGAGCACGCGCAGGGCTCGCTCGACTTCGATCGTAAAGTCGACGTGGCCCGGAGTATCGATGATGTTGATGTTGTGCTTTTCCCAGACACAATGGGTCGTCGCAGAGGCGATGGTAATTCCGCGCTCGCGCTCGAGTTCCATCGAATCCATCACCGCGCCAACGTCGTCCTTGCCCCGCACCTCGTGAATGGCGTGGATCATTCCGGTGTAGAAGAGAATGCGCTCGGTGAGCGTCGTCTTGCCTGAATCGATGTGTGCGCTGATGCCGATGTTTCTGATGCTGGACAGGTCGCTGAACATTTTCTTGCCTTCCGTTGACGATTGACTGACTGAACTTGTGACTCGCGTCTTCTGACTACGCTGTGATTTACCAATGTTGCACGGCTACTTCTGCGCATCGCCGGTCGGGGGGAATCATCGGCCACCGTTGGTAGCCGCTAAAACGGTTGCTCGTGCATTTTTGGGGGTACGAACTCGGTCCGTAGTGGCCGCGCAATCTAGCGAGGTGTCAAAGGTTTTTCCAGCAACGCCCTATCTTTCCGCGTCATTACGGGGCTTTACCCCCCGGGAATGACTTATTTCGACGCACCCATACGAAAGTGTGACGTCATGTGGTGGGACAAGGCTTCGAGGTCGTAGCGATAATCCGCTCCCTCGGGACAGGCCAAGCGCGCGTCACAGCGCGCTGCGCACCCCGCAAGTTTGTAACGGGTCTCGGCGCAGCGATCGCCAGAGAATTTTTCGCGCATCGCGACCGCGTTTCCGGGGCACGCGGCAATGCACGGCGCGCTGCAACTCGGACACGGGTCGAAGGGCTCCGCCGCCGTGGCGCAATCGTCTGGTGCAACCGGCGCAGGGCGCTCGCTCAAGAGCACCGCGCGAATGGCAAACCAAGGCCCGTAGCGCGGAT
>Ga0114950_10000867_pt1 | contig 21965 bp, 16 predicted proteins | sample N075metaG_FD_83503 | JGI IMG/M metagenome (GOLD analysis project Ga0114950, IMG submission 83503) | Deep subsurface microbial communities from Kermadec Trench to uncover new lineages of life (NeLLi) - N075 metaG | ecosystem: Environmental > Aquatic > Marine > Ocean trench > Sediment | place... | reverse complement strand
CGCCGATATCCGGCACGCGAATCTCGAGCATCTGACCCAATCTCGTTCTCCTGAAATGTTCTAGCGACGACGCGGGGGGGGACGTTCGGTGTCGATTCCATATTTCTTGATCGCGCGGCCCACACAGTCGCGATCCACGGCTCCTTCTCCGGCTAGCGCGGACAGCGCAGCGATACAGACGTAGTTGCGATGGACCTCGAAGAATTGACGCAACTTTTCGCGACCATCGCTACGGCCCCATCCGTCGGTGCCGAGCGTCCGATACGCCCTCGGCACATAGGCCCGAATCTGCTCGGCGAAGAGCCGAATATAGTCGCTCGCTGCGATGACGGGTCCGGTCGTACTGGCAAGCTGACGTTCGACATAACAGAGTCTCTGCTCTTCATCTGGATGCAGCATATTCCAACGATCCACGTCCTGTCCGTCGCGCGCGAGTTCATTGAAGCTCGTCACGCTCCAGACGTCCGCCGCAACGCCGTGGTCCTGTTCGAGCATCTCGGCCGCTGCGAGTACCTCACGAAGGATCGTGCCACTTCCGAGAAGCTGAACGCGCGGCCCCTTTCCGGACCCCTCTCGAACGCGGTACATGCCACTCAGGATCCCGTTCTCCACACCCGTCGGCATCGCGGGCTGTGGATATTTCTCGTTCATCACCGTGACGTAGTAGTAGATGCTCTCATCGTCCTGGTACATCCGGCGCAACCCATCGTGAATGATCACGGCGAGTTCATAGGCGTAGGTCGGATCGTAGGAGACACAGCTCGGTATGGTTCCCGCCAAGATATGGCTATGTCCGTCTTGATGCTGCAGACCCTCCCCGGAGAGCGTCGTGCGGCCGGCGGTTCCCCCCAGCAAGAAGCCGCGGCATTTCATGTCCCCCGCTGCCCAGGCCAGATCACCAATGCGTTGAAATCCGAACATCGAATAGAAGATGTAGAAGGGGATCATCTGGACGCCGTGGCTCGAATAGGCCGTGCCGGCCGCGATGAACGATGCCATCGCTCCGGCCTCATTGATGCCCTCCTGAAGAATCTGACCGTCCTTCTCTTCGCGGTAATAGGACACCTGATCCGAATCCACTGGATCGTAGAGCTGGCCGACCGACGAATAGATCCCGAGCCGACGGAACATGCCCTCCATTCCGAAAGTCCGCGATTCATCGGGAACGATCGGCACGACCCGCTTTCCGATTTTCTTGTCGCGGGTCAGGATTTGCAGAATACGAATGGCGGCCATCGTCGACGATGTCTCTCGATCGCCCGTGCCCTTCAGCAACGCATCGAATACGGAGAGCTCGGGCAGCTCGAGCGCAGGCGCTTCGGAACGACGGACGGGGAGGAAACCGCCCAGCGCTTTTCGGCGGGCATGCATGTACCGAAGTTCTGGACTGTCCGGCTCTGGAAAATAGAACGGCGCCTTCGCGATCTCATCGTCTGAAATCGGGATCTGAAAGCGATCGCGAAAAGCGCGCAGCGCCGACTCGGCCATGTCGTGCATCTGGTGAGTGACGTTCTGCCCCTCACCCGCCTCTCCCGTGCCATAGCCCTTGACGGTCTTGGCCAGGATCACGGTCGGCTCCCCGGTATGTTCGACCGCCGCCGCGTAGGCCGCATAGACCTTGTGCGGATCGTGCCCACCGCGATTCAGACGCCAGATATCGTCGTCACTCATGGTCGCGACCATCTCGAGCAATTCGGGAGACGTCCCGAAAAAGTGCTCTCGCGTATAGGCGCCTCCGCGAACTTGATAGGCCTGATACTCGCCGTCGACCGCCTCTTCCATGCGCCGACGAAGCACGCCGTCCCGGTCCTTCGCGAGCAATGGATCCCAGCGACCGCCCCAGATCACCTTGATCACGTTCCAACCAGCCCCTCGAAAAATCGCCTCGAGTTCCTGGATGATCTTTCCGTTTCCACGCACAGGTCCGTCGAGCCGCTGGAGATTGCAGTTCACGACGAAAATCAAATTGTCGAGTTTCTCGCGACCCGCCAACGAAATCCCGCCGAGGGTCTCGGGCTCGTCAGTTTCGCCGTCCCCGATGAATGCCCAGATCTTGCGACCCTGGGTCTTTACGATCCCACGGTCGCGCAGATAGCGCATGAAGCGTGCTTGGTAGATGGCCATCAGCGGCCCGAGCCCCATCGACACCGTCGGGAATTGCCAGAAATCGGGCATCAATCGCGGATGGGGATAGGATGAAAGCCCGCCGGGTTCGACCTCCTGTCGAAAGTTCTGAAGCTGGTCCTCGGTCAGTCGACCCTCCAGAAAGGCCCGCGCATAAATGCCCGGCGCGACATGACCCTGAATATACAGAAGGTCACCGCCATGATCTTCGGTCGGCGCGTGAAAGAAATGATTGAAGCCGACATCGTATAGTGTTGCCGCAGAGGCAAAGCTCGAAATATGTCCACCCAGCGACGGGTCGGCGCGATTCGCCTGCACGACCATCGCCATCGCATTCCAGCGGATGAAGGATCGAATCCGCTCTTCGAGCCTCTGATCACCGGGGCTGGCTTTTTGAAGCGCGTCCGAGATCGTGTTGATGTAGGCGGTGGTCGCGCGATACGGCAGATGGGCGCCCTTGCGCCTGGCACGGCGCACGAGACGACCCACGAGATAGTGGGCCCGCTCGACGCCCTCACGCTCGAAGACGGAATCGAGGGCTTCGAGCCACTCGAGGGTTTCTTGCGGATCTTCGTCGCCGCGCTTGGCCATCGGCCCTCCCGTCTCTGGAATCAGTCCGAATCTTCGATGTCCGCAGACCCCTCGTCTCCGACGTCGTCGGCGGCGCCCACGACCGGAGGCGTTCGTCCCGCGCCACGATGATCTCGTCGCTTGGCGCGCATCGAACGCACCTCGCGTTCAAAGACATCGACCGCACGGGTCAACGCGATCTCGGGCTCGTCATCTCGCTCGTGCGCGATGAGTTCTCGCCCCCTGGCCTGACATCGAATCTTCGCTTCGGCCGAGCCGTGTTGATGGTGATTGCTGCCCTCGACGTGTACGACGACATGAATCAGATCTTTCTGCCCCTCTCCGAGCTTCTCGATTCGCGCTTCCGCGGCCTCACGACAGGACGAATCGAGGTCCGTCACGACATGCCATTGAATATCCATCAGGCGAGTTCTCCTTCATTCGCTCGAGCGACCCGGCGCGGCCGCGTCTCGATCTCATAGTTCCGATAGGTCTTTTCGATCGTGGCTCCCATTTTTTCGAGTGCACCCCGCATTCGAACATTGTCCTCGAGAATCAGGGAGGCTTCTCCCTGCCCGAGTCCTTTCAAACGCCCGACGTCGAAGGATCGAGAATAGAGCGCAGCCCCCAGAGGCAACGATTGAAATTCCGGTGCCACCCCCAGCATGAAGACCCGGACCCGATTGATGATCCGCTTGCGCATCAAGAGATGTCTCCAGCCGAACGGAAAGATCCGACCGTTCATTTTCTTCACGACCTGATTCATATCCGGCAGCGTCACGGAAATCGCAGCCGTGCGCCCGTCGACTTCCGCGATCAGGCAGAGTTCCGGGTCGATGACTTCCTTCAGTCCGGCCGCAATGAAGACGAACTCCTCGTCGGTCACGCGCACATGGCCCCAGTTCTGCTCCCATGCGTTTCTGTAGATCTCACGCAGTTTCGACACTTCTTCATCGAATCTTGATGGATCCAGAGGCCGGATCGTGATCTCGGGATGACGAGCCAGGAGACGTTCCCCCAGGCGCTTCATCCTCTTCACCCCGGGCATCGAGGAATCGACGTGGTACGCGTACCAATCCTTCACAGCACGCAGCCCGAGCGACTCGTAGATCCCAGGGTAGTAGGCCGAATTATGCGGATTGGCGATGTAGGGGTCGCTGTCGAAGCCTTCGACCAGGAGACCGAATTCGTGGTTCGTATTGAAATTGAACGGGCCGATGACGCGGTTCATGCCGCGATCGGCCAACCACTCGCGGGCCGTATCGAGGAGGGCTTTGGCGACGTCGAGATCATCGATGAACTCGAAAAACCCGAAGAATCCCGTCCCCGCGTCTTCTGCCTGGTAGACCTCGTCGACGACGGCCGAGATCGTGCCAACGTCACGGCCGTCCAGCGAGGCGATGAAACATTGCACGTCCGCGACCTTGAAATAGGGGTTCTTTTTCGGATCAAAGAAGCGCTTGCGCTCGTAGAAGAGTGGGGGCACCCAATGCGGATCGTTCTCGTAGATCGGGAACCAGGTCTTGACGAAGCGAACGGTATCTCGAGGAAGCGAGATCGGGGTCACCTCGACCGAACCCATTCACACCTCCGAGCGGGCGAGCATGATTCGCCGCCACCAATCCACCCAAGGAATGTACTTCAGCTGGCCCTATATCGCTCCCGCGAGGACGAGAGCTCGGCGTTCAGCTGAAAACCAGCCCCTCGCCATCGTCGGCGAGATCGCCCCGCAGCGTCGTCCCTTCGCTGAATTTTCCCTCGAGAATCAGCATCGCGAGCGGATCCTGGACCTCGCGCTGGAGCAGTCGCTTGAGCGGGCGAGCGCCATATTGGGGGTCGTATCCACGCTTGGCCAGGAACTCGACCGCCGCCTCCGACAATTCGAGAGTCAAGCGTCGGTCGGCCAGTCGACCTCGCAATTGTTCGAGCTGAATTTCGAGGATGTGTGCGATCTGTTCCTCCGCCAGCGGGTGGTAGATCACGACATCGTCGATTCGATTCAAGAACTCGGGTTTGAAATGCGAGCGAAGCCCGTCCATGACCCGCCTACGCATTTCGCCCTCTTCCGAAATGCCGAGATCGATGATGTGTTCGCTGCCGATATTCGAGGTCATGATCAGCACGGCATTTCGGAAATCGACCGTCCTCCCCTGACCATCGGTCAAGCGACCGTCGTCGAGAATCTGCAAGAAGATGTTGAAGACGTCCGGATGCGCCTTCTCGATCTCGTCAAAGAGGATGACACTGTAGGGGCGGCGGCGTACCGCCTCGGTCAGGGTGCCGCCCTGGTCGTAGCCGACATATCCGGGCGGTGCACCGATCAGCCGCGAAACCGCATGCTTCTCCATGAACTCGCTCATGTCGATGCGGATCATCGCGTGTTCATCGTCGAAGAGATATTCCGCGAGTGCGCGCGCCGTCTCGGTCTTGCCGACGCCGGTCGGGCCGAGGAAAATGAACGAACCGATCGGCCGACTCGGATCCTGGAGCCCGGCACGCGCGCGACGAACGGCATTCGAAACCACGGCCAGCGCTTCGTCCTGTCCAACCACCCGCTCTGCAAGTCGCGCTTCCATCTCGAGCAGTTTTTCCTGTTCGCCTTCGAGCATCTTCGTGACGGGCACTCCCGTCCACTTCGAGACGATCTCCGCGATCTCCTCGCTGGTGACGATTTCGCTGAGCATGCTGCCCTCGGCCTGAAGCGCCTCGAGCTTCTTTTCATTCTCCTGGAGCTTGCCCTCGAGCTCGACCAGCTGGCCATAACGAAGCTCGGCTGCACGCTCGAGATCCCCCGCCCGCTCGGCTCGCTGGAACTCGGCGGACAACCTCTCGCGCTTCTCCTTCGCCGACCGGATGGCCGAGATCAGGTCCTTCTCGATCTGCCAGGTAGCCATCATCGCGTCCGCGGCGGTGCGCAGATCCGCAATCTCGAGTTGGACCGTCTCGAGTCGCTCACGGCTCGCCGGATCCGTCTCCTTCTTCAACGCCTCCCCTTCGATCTCGAGTTGGACCCGTTTGCGTTGGAGTTGATCCAGCTCCTCGGGCATCGAGTCGATCTGGACCCGGACTCGACTCGCCGCCTCATCGACGAGGTCGATCGCCTTGTCCGGCAAGAACCGATCTGTGATGTAGCGATGGGAAAGCGTGGCCGCCGCGATCAGCGCCGCGTCCAGGATGCGCACACCGTGGTGAACCTCGTAGCGCTCTTTGAGACCGCGCAGGATCGAGACCGTATCCTCGGTGGTGGGCTCGCAGACCATCACGGGTTGGAAGCGCCGGGCCAGCGCCGCGTCGCCCTCGATGTATTTCCGATACTCATCGAGGGTCGTCGCACCAATGCAGCGCAGATCACCACGCGCCAACGCCGGCTTCAGGATGTTCGCGGCGTCCGCGGCACCCTCGGCGTTTCCGGCGCCCACGATCGTATGCAGCTCATCGATGAACAGGATCACTTGTCCGTTGGCCTCGGAGACCTCGCGCAGGACCGCCTTCAAACGATCTTCGAACTCGCCGCGGTATTTCGCTCCGGCGATCAGCGAGCCGATGTCGAGAGAGACGACACGACGATTCTTGAGGGTCTCCGGGACGTCTCCCGCGACCACCCGCTGGGCGAGGCCCTCGGCAATCGCGGTCTTCCCCACCCCGGGTTCGCCGATCAGGACCGGATTGTTCTTGGTTCGACGCGACAACACCTGGATGACGCGACGGATCTCTTCGTCGCGCCCGATCACTGGATCGAGCTTTCCCGCACGCGCCTGGTCCGTCAGGTCGCTGCCGAATTTGGCGAGCGCCTGGTATTTGGATTCCGGATCGGGGTCCGTGATGCGTGACGAACCGCGAATCGAGGTCAGCGCCTGGAGCAGACCGTCATGGTTCGCGCCGGCCGCACGGAGAATCCGCCCCGCTTCGTTCGACTCGTCCTGTGCCATCGCAAGCAGAAGATGTTCTGTCGATACGTATTCATCGCTCATCGAATCCGCCTGCTTCAAGGCGGCCTCCAGGATGCGATTCAATTCCGCGCTGATCTGGGCCTGCGATCCACCCGACACCTTTGGGTGTCGTTCGAGAGTACGTTCAAGCTCATCCGCGAGGGTGTCGATCGAAACGCCAAGCTTCTGGAGAATGGGAACGCTGCTGCCGTCGGCCTGCGAGAGCAATGCGACCAACAGATGAACGGATTCCAGGTTCTGATGACCGCGAGCACCCGACAGGCTCTGGGCCTCCTGGAGTGCTTCCTGGCTCTTGATCGTGAATTTGTCGAACTGCACGAGTCACCTCCGCGGACGAGGAGATGGGCGCATTGGAGCCGATGTCAAGCCTGAGCGTTTGGAATCCTAGAACTCGAATTGCAGCGCGACGCGCTCGGCCACCACCGGAGTCAGCTGATCCCGGATGAACGCCTGGTGATCCGGGTGGTTCACATACCCGGCATAGGCCTCGGCACTCTCGAAATCGGCCACCACGGCAAAATCGAAATTTCCGTCGCGCAGCCCCAGATCCGCGCCATAGCTATAGCTGGTGATCTCCGAAATGCTCTCTGCCAATCGAGACAACCCCTCGGCAAGCAACTCGCGAGTCCCTTCCGGTGCGTCGTCCTCGAGCCGAAACATCACAATATGGCGCAGCATTCGATTCGATCCCCTTGGCTCGCTTTGGTTCGCCCTGTTTCGATCCAGGAGTGTACGCGTCTGGACGCGGGCGCCTTCTATCGCGCACACGCCTAGCCGCGGCCGATCTTTCGATGCCGGAATTTCTGGGACTTAGGGCCACCGGAGGCGGCGATTCGCTTCTCCCGTTGCTCAGCGTAGAAATCCCAGTTGCCCGTGCAGAATTCGATGACCCCATCCCCTTCGAACCCGAGAATATGGGTCGCGACCCGATCCAGGAAATACCGATCATGCGTGATCACGATCGCACAGCCGGGAAACGCCAACAGCGATTCCTCGAGTACTCGGAGCGTCATCAGATCGAGATCATTCGTGGGCTCATCGAGGATGACGAAATTCGAAGGATTGCGCAGACATTTGGCGAGCTGGAGCCGATTCCGTTCGCCACCCGAGAGCCGCCCGACCTCGGTCTGCTGAATCGGCCCACTGAACAGGAAACGGGCCAGGTAATGGCGCACGGACAGCGTCTTGTCCCCGTACTCGATCACGTCGGATCCGTCGGCGACCTCGTCATAGACCGTCAATTCGTCACGCAGCGTCTGCCGCATCTGATCGACATAACAGAAACGCGTATTCTCACCGACGTCGACCTCGCCTGAATCAGGCAGCTCGCGGCCCAGGATGAGGTTCACGAGCGTCGTCTTGCCGAGTCCATTCGCGCCGGTCACACCGACGATCGCGCCGGGCGGCATGTCGAAGTCCAGATTTTCGAAGAGCAGCTTTCCGTCGAAGCCCTTGCTCACGCCGCGCAGCGACAGGACCTTGCTGCCCAAACGCGGTCCGAAGGGAATGCGGAGGTCGAGTTCCTCCGCGGGACTGATCCGGCTGGCCTTTTCGACCAGATCGTCATAGGCAGCGATGCGCGCTTTGGACTTCGTACGCCGCGCCTGGGGCGTCGAGCGAATCCATTCGAGTTCGCGAGAGACGGCCTTGAGCAGATTGACGTCCGTCCGATCCTGGATCTCCTGCTGTTTTTCCTTGGCAGCCAGGAAGTCCGAGTAGTTGCCGTCGTAGGAACGAATCTCGCCGTGATAGACCTCGAGCATGCGGTTCGCCACCCGATCGAGGAAGTAGCGGTCATGGGTCACGAGCGCGCAGGTCCCCGAGTACCCAGCGAGAAAGGTTTCGAGCCACGCGATCGTGTCGGCGTCGAGATGATTCGTCGGCTCATCCAGGATCAGCACATCGGGATGCGCGAGAAGTTCCTTGCAAAGCGAGACCCGCCTGCACTCGCCACCCGAGAGCGACCGGATCTCCCGATCGCCGGGCGGCAGCCGCAATGCATCCATTGCGGTCTCGATCTGATTATCGAGAGCCGCCGGATCCATGGCGTCACGGTGTTCCAGGGCCTCCTGGACTTCGCCCTGCTCGGCCAGCAGCGCGTTCATCTTTTCTTCGTCTGCGGTCAGCCCGGGATCTTCCCAGGCCTTCAAGATGACCTCGTATCGCGCCTGCAAGGCACGAGTTTCCACGACGGCCTCTTCGACGTTCTCGCGCACGCTCTTGCCGAGGTCCAGCTCGGGCTCCTGCGACACGTATCCCACCGTCGCCCCCCGCGCGATATGCAGGTGGCCCTCGTAGCCCGTGTCGCGACCCGCCAGGATCCGCATCAGGGTCGATTTTCCGACGCCATTGACGCCCAATACGCCGACGCGATCTCCCGGCTGAAAACTGAACGACGCCCCCTTCAGGATCGTGCGATCCCCGAATTTTCGACCGAGATCCTTCGCAGACAGGATCGGCTGTCCCGGCTTGAGACCGATCACGACTTCTCGAGGGCATCGTCGAGGGCCTGATCGAGGGCGTTGTCGATTCGCGACGTGATCTCGGTCGAGTTGGGTTCGACGGTGGGCGCAAATCGCGCGATCAGCTGGCCGTCCCGCCCGACCAGGAATTTTGCGAAATTCCAGGCGATGTCACCGGCCGCATCCGGACCGACCTCCTGACCGGTCAACCATGCATAGATCGGATGCTGGCCGTCGCCCTTCACCTCGATCTTGCCAAACATCGGAAACTCGACGTCGTAGTTCGTACGACAGAACGCGTCGATCTCTTCCTCACTGGCCGGTTCCTGACCGCCGAATTGGTTGCACGGAAAACCTAGAATCTCCAGGCCGCGATCGCGGTACTCCGAATAGAGTCGTTGAAGACCGTCGTATTGCGGCGTGAGCCCACATTCAGAAGCCACATTCACGAGTAGACAGACCTTGCCTTGGAAATCAGAAAGCTTTCGATCGCTGCCCGCAAGCCGCTTCGCCGAAAAGTCGCTCAAATTTGACATCCTACCCTTTCAATCCGTCTCTATATTGGTTGACTACACGTCCGGAAGCGTCGGAAAGCGTCCGGAGCCATTCGAAGTTTCCGGTTCGAGTCCCGGAAGCTTCGGCCTCAGCGAGACAAAGCACGATTTACGATCTCGTAGACATCCTTCGAGAGCGACCCGTTGGACGCGATTCGCTCGAGCTGTGTCTGCATCGACAGCTGGCGTTCCGAGTCATATCGACGCCAATCATTGAAGATCGAGACCATCCGCGACGCGACCTGTGGATTCGAGTCGTTGAGCGCCAGAACCCAGTCTGCCAGGAAGACGTAACCCTCTCCCGACGACCCGTGAAAGCGTACCTGATTCCCGGAACAAAAGGCACCGACGAGCGATCGGACGCGGTTTGGATTTCCGATATTGAAATCCCGATGTTGCGCCAACTCACCAACACGATTCAGTGTATCTGTACGCGACGAATTCGCCTGGATGGCGAACCATTTATCGAGCACCAGGGGATCCCCCCGCCAGCGATCGTAGAATGCCTGGATCACGTCATCGCGTCGAGCGTGATCGTGATCGGCCAGCACCACGAAGGCTGCCTGAGCGTCCGTCATGTTGTCGGCATCCTCGTATTGCGACCAGGCCGCCTCGATCGCCTCGGTGTCACCGGCCCAGACCAGCGATCTCAGCACGGCGTTTCGCAACCTGCGCCGATCGATCGACGCTCGCTGATGGCGGTAGGGTCCGACGGGCGAAAGCGCGTGATAGGTCGACCAAAGCGCTTCTGCATGCTCGCTCGCAAGGGCCTTGCCCATGAATTCGCGTGCAGCATGGATCAAGTCGGGTTCGATGACGTCGAGTTCCTGGGCGATCGTCCGCTCTCCCGGCAAGGTCAGCGAAAGCGCCCGCAAAGAACCATCGAGATCCTCATCCAGGAGCAGTCTTCCCCAAGCCGCAGCAAAACCCGGATCGAGTTTCGGCGCATCGCCTCGCCGCAGCTCCCCGACCGTCTCGACGAGCAATTCGAGCGCGAGTCGCTCGCCCGCGTCCCAGCGATTCACGGCATCGTCATCGTGGGTCATCAAGAATCTGAGCGATTCTCGACTGCGATCCATTTCAAATCGCACCGGCGCCGAAAAACCGCGCAGCACCGAGGGCACAGGCTCCGCATCGATGCCCTCGAAGACGAAGCACTCTTCGGCCTGCTCGAGTTCCAATACCCGTGTCGTCAGACTCGCCTCGCCCGCCGAATCTCCACGAAGTCGCAACGGCAGCGATTCGCCGTCCGGCCCCAGCAAACCCACCGCGATGGGAAGATGCAGCGGCTTCCGATCCCCGGCGCCCGTGATCTCGAAGGCGGTCTCCGGGTAGTCCTGCGTCAGCGTCAGCAAATAGCGCCGCGCTTCGGAATCATATTCTCCGACCGCGCGAAGCCTTGGCGTACCGGCCTGGAGGTACCAGCGCTCGAATTGCGAGAAGTCACGACCGTTGGCGTCCGCCATCGCCGCGCGAAAATCATCACAGCTTACGGCCTGACCGTCGTGGCGATCGAAGTAGAGATCCATGCCTCGGCGAAAGCCGTCCTCGCCGAGCAAGGTCGCGTACATCCGAATGACTTCGGCACCCTTGTCGTAGACGGTCGCGGTATAGAAGTTGTCCATGGAGATATAGGACTCCGGGCGGATGGGATGGGCCATCGGACCCTCGTCCTCTGGAAATTGACGTGCCCGCAGCCCTTTGATCTCGGCGATTCGACAAACCGGCGGGGAGATCATGTCCTCGCTGAAGCGCTGGTCTCGATAGACCGTCAGCCCTTCTTTGAGTGTCAGCTGAAACCAATCTCGGCAGGTCACGCGATTCCCGGTCCAGTTATGAAAATACTCGTGCGCGATGACCGATTCGATTCCCTCATAATCATCGTCGGTCGCGGTCTCCGGAAGCGCGAGGACGTATTTCGAGTTGAAGATGTTGAGCCCCTTGTTCTCCATCGCCCCCATGTTGAAGTCGGCGACCGCGACGATCATGTAGACGTCCAGGTCGTATTCGCGACCGAAGCGCTCTTCATCCCATTTCATGGCACGCCGCAACGACCGCAGCGCATGTTCACAGCGGTCGACATTCTGCGGCTCGACCCAGATTTCCAGGCGCACCGGGCGACCGGACATCGTCACGAACTCTCCCGAATGAGCTCGAAGGTCGCCCGCGACGAGCGCGAAGAGGTAACTCGGCTTTGGGAAGGGATCCTCCCAGCGCACCCGATGGCGGCCCCCGTCCCGCTCGACCGCTTCGAGTCGGTTGCCATTCGACAGCAGAACCGGATAGCGCTCGCGATCGGCCTCGATCGATACCGAATAGCGCGCCATGATGTCCGGTCGGTCGAGGAAATAGGTGATGCGACGGAATCCCATCGCTTCACATTGAGTGCAGAAGTTTCCGCCACTCTTGTAGAGACCCGATAGCTGGGTGTTCGACTCCGGATGAATGGTCAACTTCGTCCGCAACTCGAAACGGGCGGGCGGCGCGAAGATCACGAGTCGACCCTCTTCGATCCGGTACTCGGATTCACCGAGGGCACGACCCTCTATTTCGATTTCGTGGAGTTCGAGCCCCTCACCGACGAGCACGAGCGGAGTGTCCTTCTCCGACGCATCCGCGCGCCGCCGAATGCCCAGACGGGCTTCGACTCGAGTCTCATCCTCGTAGAGATCGAAAGCCAGATCGACGGTGTCGATCAGATAGTCGGAAACTCGATACTCGCTGCGCAAAACCGTCTTCGGCTTGAAATCGGACATCTTTCTCCCTCCCGCCCATTCGGCCCGGCGAAGCAAAGTAGAAATTGGCGGATCCAACTGCAAGGCAGTAGCTTGCGCGAAGAGTTGGGGGAAGTGTGACAAAGGTCGACGGCAGCCAATCCCACGACAGCATCCGGGGCCAGACGACGATCCAGGCGACTGGCGTGCGCGTCCTCCTGCTCGTCCTTCTCGCCATGGCCTGGACCGCCTGCGCGGGTGACGGCGCCCGCTTTGGCGAGCTGGGGCGACCGACGCTTCGCGTGGGCGTCTCACCCACCTACCCGCCGGTGATCTTCGAGTTCGAGGGCGAGATCGTCGGCATCGAAGCGGATCTAGCGCGCCTGGTCGGCGACGCGCTCGGCCGCCGGATCGTTTTCGAGCGCTATCCCTTCCCCGAGCTGCTCGGGGCCCTCGAACGCGGCGAGATCGATGTCGTGATGAGCGGCTTGTCGGTGACGCCCGAGCGCGCTGAGCAAGTCCGCTTCACCCTGCCCTACATGAGGGTCGGCCAGCTCGCCCTGATCCGCTCCAGCGACATCGCGCGATTCGGTCGAATCCATCTGATTCGCCGAGCCGGCGCCCGTGTCGGTTATGAACGCGGCACGACCGGCGAGCGATTCGTGGCGACAAAATTGTTGCGCTCGAGAAGTTTTGCCTTCGATAACATCGACTCGGGTATACGCAGCTTGCGAGCCGGCCGAATCGATTTTTTCGTTCACGACGCGCCCACGGTGTGGCGCCTGGCAGGCGACCCCGCATCGCGTGACCTGCAGGGGCTGTACCGTCCGCTCACCGAAGAACATCTGGCCTGGGCGGTCCGGGCGGATGACACCCAACTGCTCACGCTGCTGGACACGACACTCGAGCATTGGAAGCGCGAGGGCCGGATCGAGCCGATCGTCGATCGCTGGATTCCAGTCCGTGTGATGCTGCGCTGAGACGCGCGCGACCCCGCCGGCCGATCGCGACTAGCGAAGAGCCAGCGCCTGAATCGTCAGGATTCGAATCTGACTCGCGGTGGGATGGTTCTTGCGAGCGGTCTCGAGCAGGCGGATCGCCTCTTTTCCCTGTCCGGATTCGAGCAGGATCTCGGCCGCACCCAGCCAGGCGTCGAGACTGTTGGGGACGACCTTGCAGGCTTCGCGGTAGAGTTCGAGTGCCGTCTTCGGATCGCCGCGCCAGCGCTGGCGAGCGGCCTCCTCAATCAGCGCGCGCCCGAGCAATCGATCGAGACCCCGACGCGCAGGCTCGAGTTTCGCGAGGGCTCGGACCGCGACGAGCGCGGCCTCGTTCTGCTGGCGTAGCAGCCGTCGTCGCGCCGCAGCGTCGAGCCCCTCCGCATAGATCGATCGAGCGTCGCGAACGAACATCGCCCGATCGACTTCGGAGAGCCTCGAGAGACTCTGCAGTGTGCCCTCCGGATCTCGGCCCGCCAATAGTGCGCGGGCCTGACCCAACCAGGCGCGCCCGAGGCGCGAATCGGCTTTTAGCGCCTCGGCGAAATAGCTCTTGGCCGAACGCCAATCCCCGCTGGCCAGCGCCGCCTCTCCCCTCTCGACGGGGGTCGGCGGTGGTCCACCAACGCAGCCTGCGCCGAGCAGCATTGCTAAGCACAAGACTAGGCACAAGAAAAGAAGGCTGAGAAATCGCCTCAGCGTCATGGCACTCCCTGGCGGGCGGGGGCCCGGATCTCTTCCCGATATCGGCCCTCCCGGGTCCGCTCTTGAGCATCCGGTCGGGTCTACGGAGGACCGGACGGCACGACAGCGGGCGCCTCCCCCTCGAGCAATCGTTCGAAGATCCGGACCATGATCTCGACTTCGACGATCGGAACGAATTCTCGGGCGGTATGGGCGACATCGATCGAACCCGGGCCGAGCACGATGCTGGGAATCCCCGCACGGCCGAAGACCCCCGCATCGGTCCCGAAAGCCACCGCTTGGCAATCCGGCGAGAGCCCGACCGACTCGAGTGCGTCCGCGGTCGCCAAGGTCGCGTTGGAAGTCGGCGCGGTATCGAGCGGCGGTTTCTCTTCGGTGCAGGACTCGACCGCGACATCGGCGTCCACGCCCGCCCTGGACAGACTGGATTCGATCTGTGCGCGGATCTCCTCCGGGGTCTCGCCCGGAAGCGTCCGCCGATCGACCCAGATCTGTGCTTCATCCGGAACGATGTTAGGCGCCTGCCCACCGTGTATGATTCCGATCGAAAGCGTCGCTGGACCAAGTCGAGGATGGGGTCGCTGCAGAAAAATACGCGCGTCCTCTTCGATCGCCAGAATCGCCCGCGCGAGCGTGACGATCGCGTTTCGACCGGCACTCGGTTCCGAACTATGGCAGGCAAGACCGCGCGCACGAACCCGGGCATGTACGACACCCTTGTGCGCATTGATCAGACGCAGTCCCGTCGGCTCCGTGGCGAGGACCCAATCGGGACGTCGATCCCCGAGATGCGCCAGCACATCTGCGACGCCGAGACTGCCGAGTTCCTCATCCGCCTCGCCGACCACGATCACGTTGCGTTTCAAACGACCTCGTTCGAGAACGCGTGCCAGCGCTTCGAGTAGAGCGGCCATCCCGGCCTTGGTGTCACAAGAGCCGCGGCCCAGAACCCGCTCCCCCTCGATCACCGGGTCGAAGGGATCGATCTGCATGCCATCGACGGGAACGGTGTCGAGATGACTCGCGATAAGCATCGTCTCTGCGCCGGGCCCCGCTGTCGCCTCCGCGACCACACTGATCCGGCCCGCCCGACCCACCAGCGCTGCATCCATGCCCAGCCGAGAGAGCGCCGCCGCCACGTGTTCGGCGATCGCCTGCTCCCCCGTGATCTCCGCGGGTAGATCGTCGCGACCCATCGGGTTGACCGAGGGGATCGCGATGAGATCGCGTAAATGTCGAATGCTGGGCGAAAGATCGATCATCGAATCTCGGCTCCGGATGCCGGGCGGAACACGGCGAGATGTCGCGCGGCCCACGACCCACCCCGAGTCTACCTTCGAGGAGCAACGGAAGCCAAAGCGTGACAAGATGGGCTGCACGGTCCAGCTCGAGAGGCGCGATGCAACAAGGCACATGGCTGATGTTCGTGAGTGCATTGGCGTTCAGCGCGATGACCGTTCTCGTCAAGATCGTCGGACAGCGCATTCCCAGCCAGGAAATCGTCGCGGCGCGCGCGATCGTGAGCCTGGTGCTCAGCCTGTGGCTGCTGCGCCGGGCGGGCATCTCGCCCTGGGGCGAGGATCGGCTCTGGCTGTGGATTCGCGGAGGACTCGGATTCGCTGGATTATCCTGCGTATACGGCGCCGTGACCCATCTGCCTCTCGCCGAGGCAACGGTTCTGCAATATCTGCATCCATCGATCACGGCGATACTGGCCGGCGTATTTCTGGGCGAGGCGATCACGCGCAGACTCTTCATCGCGACGGGCTTCTCCCTGCTCGGTGTGATCATCGTGGCACGCCCGGCGATCCTCTTCGGCCACGAAACTTCGTCCCTCGACCCGCTCTGGGTCCTCGTCGCCATTGCCGGCGCGGTCTTCAGTGCCGCCGCCTACGTCGTGATTCGCCGGCTCAGCCGAACCGAAGACCCACTGGTCATCGTCTTCTACTTTCCGCTCGTCACCCTCCCCGCGGCCGTCTTGACCGTCGGCTCGGATTTCGTGTGGCCCGAAATCATCGATTGGGTGTTGTTGTTAGGCGTCGGCTTCAGCGCCCAGATTGGCCAGGTCAGCCTGACACGAGGGCTCGCGGTCCTGCCCGCCGCGCAGGGCACCGCACTTTCGTATCTCCAGATCGTTTTCGCGGTCCTCTGGGCAATCCTGATCTTCGACGAACGACCCGATCTATGGACCCTCGTCGGAGGCGGACTAGTCGTCTCGAGCGCGCTCTGGGTCGCACGAAGTCGCAGTTGATCTCAGCCCTCGTCGCCTGAGCCGTCAGGCCACAGAAAAACGCAGTTCAAGCGCCTGGTCCCTCCTCCCCGCATCCGCACCCACTTACGCCCCTATGCAAAAAAAGATCGGCTGTGGAAATCCTCCCCGCGCGAAGGCCGCCGAGCGTCGCGGGCGGTAAAGCCTACCGCGAACCTTTGAGACACTGTCGGCTAGCAACGCCTCTCGACGCATCATGCGGCACCGCCACCGACAACGGCGGCCGGAGAGCGGCAGGCTTTACCGCCCGCGACGCCGGGCACATCATTCGATGCCTCTTTTCGAAGCCGGCTAGAGCCGTGCGTGCCGCAATTCGGTCTCGAGGATGGCGACACAACCGATCGCTTCCAGTTCATCGATGACCCTCTGTGTCGTCTTCTTCTCGATCAACACCTTGACCGCCAGCCAATCGGCATCCTGCAGCTGGACGACCGTCGGAGATGAAAAACCGGGCGTCACCTCGACAGCCCGCTCGATGCGCGCGGCGGGACAATTGTATTCGAGAAGCGTATAGCGAGCGGCCGCGAGCACGCCGTCGATGCGACGGATCAACTGTTCTGAAAGCGCGGCGTCCCGGGGATTCGCGCTTCCGATCAAGACCGCTTCAGCCTCGAGCACACAAGCGATTTCGACGAGATCGTTCTCGACGAGACTGTTGCCCGTCTCGACGATCTCGACGATGCCATCGACCATGCCCAACAGCACCATCACTTCGACCGCGCCCTGGATTTCGATCACACGGACGCCATCGACGCCTTCGCGCGCGAAATACTCTCGGGCCAGGCGAACGAATTTCGCGCCGACGACACGACCCGCGAGATCCTGGGGTATTCGATAGGGCGCGTCCTTGTGAACGGCAACGGAGAGACGACATTTCCCGAAACCCAGGCGTCGATGTTCGAGGACCTGCACGGCCTTTTCGAGGACCTGATCGCTTCCCGTAATCCCGAGATCGACGACACCCTCCGCGACCAACACCGGAATGTCGGCAGTATTGGTAAAGATGATCCGCGTTCCCGTATCGGCACAGACCGAGAACAGACGCCGCCCGGAAACACGAAATTGCAGACCCGCGCGTTCGAGTGTCGAGAGGGCGGCATCGCGTAGGCGGCCCTTGGACGGTACGGCGATCCGCAGGCGTTCCTCGGGGATCATCGGGATCCCTCCTCGCGGCGCACGCTTCGTGACGCCTTCTCTTCGAGTCCACCGATGCCAAATCGACGGGCGATCTCAGCGTAGACCGCGCCGGGCTCGACGCCACGCGACGCCATCATCACCCAGACATGAAAGAATAGATCCGCGACTTCGTGTGCCAGCGCGTCGTCGCCCTGGTCTCGCGCCGCCAGCACGACCTCTTCACATTCTTCACGAACCTTGGCCGCGATCGCCTCCCAACCCCCATCGAGCAGGCTCACGACGTAACTTCCTGTCGGACGCAATTCGCGCCTCGCCACCACGATCTCATATAGGCGGTCTAGAATCTGCGCTGTCTCATCGCGACTGGAACTCATGCCGCCCCTTGCCGAGAATATGGATGATCGATCCGGCGCGGAACTCTAGCGGACAGTGGCCGCGGGCGGATAATCCGCGCATCCACGTCTTCCGATCCGCCGGTATGCCTCGAGGCTCCAATCGGGGCGGCGTGAGAAGAGATCGAAAAAGAGCGCACACTTTTCCTGCTGGTCGAGTTCGGGCTCCGCGTCGATGGCGGCAATGATGTGGTCCCTCGAAAGACTGACTTCCACAGCACGAATCCCTCCGTCCCCGGGCGTGTCGAAGACCAGAAGCCGGGTCGTCGACGCGGCCGCTCCGGGGACCGACTCCGTCCAAGGCGGCCATTCCGGCTGATCCGGGCGGCCTCCGCGACCGGGCCGACCGCTGCGCGCGAACTCGGCCCAATAGCCCATCATTCGAGTGGACAGCTCGACCCGCGCCGGCCGCGATGCAGCATCGAAGAGCACCCGTGCGAGCGGCGTAGAGCCGAGATCGAAATTTCCGAAGACGAAGGGAATTTCGAAACCGTGTGCTGCGCCAAAAATCTTGGAGAAATCCGTCCCGAGAAAGCGCGGCAACTCGTCCCAGTCGAAGCGATAGGCATAGACGTCCGCAAAGCCCGAATCCGTGATCGCCGATGCCGGCCTCTCGACGGCGCGGAGGGCCCATAGATCGCTGTGATAGCGGGATCTCCGCTCATAGTCTTCGAGATCCCGAATCCGGTAGAACACACCGAAATGATGCCGTACGAGCTTCTCGTCCTGTGACAGGAACAATTTCATTTCATCGCGGTTCGTACCCAGGATCAGCGGCACATGATGAAAACGACCCGCACGATACTCCGACAGCCAGTCTCCGAGGGGCAGCAAGGCGCCATCTCGGATCAATCGCAGAACATTCATACGCTCTGGCCGGTCCGGATCGCGATGGACGTCGACGATCTCCCGCGCCGATCTGCCGCGAAGAAAATCCATCAGATCCGTTTCGGGCAGCGCGTCCGCATATTCTCTCGCCGCGTCGCGATCCGGCACCACCCCGGCCTCGACCAGCAGCGAAACCACGATCTTCCCGGAGCCATGATCGCCCTCGGCTTCGCTGCGGGGAACGGAATCGCTCGAACCACTCTGGGCGATCGCGCGATGGAACAGGCCGCGTGCTGCGTCGACCACGAGCAGGGCGAGCACATTCGTCGCGCCGGCGGACTCGCCAAAGATCGTCACATTGTCGGGGTCACCGCCGAATTCCTCGATATTGTCCCGAACCCATTCGAGCGCGCGAATCTGATCGAGGGTTCCGAAATTGCCCGATGCTTCGAGAAGGTCGGCGGTAGAAGCCCGTAGCGCCGGATGGGAAAACCAGCCGAAGGGGCCCAGTCGGTAGTTGAACGAAACCAACACTACGTCCTCGGTCCCGGCGAGTCGCGCGCCGTCGTAACTCGCAGAACCGCTATGCCCGACCCGATTGCCCCCGCCATGAATCCAGATCATCACCGGCCAGCGCCGACTGGCCAGCGCAACCGACTCGGGCTCGAGGCGCGGCGCCCAGAGATTCAGGTAGAGACAATCCTCGGACCCAGCCAGACCGTCCAGATCCTCCGAAGCGACGCCCCCGAACTGCGAAGCAAGCTGTACGCAGGGCGGACCGAAGGCCAACGCATCGAAGGTGTCGGCCCAGGCTTCGGGCGGCTGCGGCGCGCGCCATCGCAACTCCGCCACCGGCGCACGGGCAAAGGGAATCCCGAGCCAGGCATGGGTCTCGTATGCCGCCGCGAAGCCGACGACACTCCCAAGGGCGAGCAAGCGCTCCGACGAGACGTCGGCGATCCGAAGCGGCGGTGCTGCGGATGGCATCCAGACTCGTCGCAGCGAAACCACCGCAACCATAGCGAACACCATGAGCAATCCGGTCGTGACCGCGACCCCGATCCGCTGCCGCCGTCGGTACCGAGGGCCCGCCTGATTCGGTTCATTCGAGTCGTTCGATTCGCTCATCGACCGCCTCCTTCCACAAGCCAAGCGGGGGCGCAACGACATACGAACCCTTGCGTATGTTGAAAAAGAATAGCTCCGGGACGCTCATCGCGATCCCCGACAAGCCACGCCTCAGGGTTCGCCCTCGATCGAATGGCGCACGCAGCGCTCCGATCAGCGTCGCCCCCACACCGGTTGCGAGGTTGGCGATGCCCGCGAGCGGTCTCAGCCAGATCGAACGGTTGGAAAAGACGAGAAAGATCGAGTCGCCGGGATGGGATCGGTAGGTCTCACTGGAAACCGTATTCGACTCCCGAACCGCTTCGATCCATTTCCATACCCCAGTCGTGCGCCTGGCGTCGAGCGCGGCTTCACGCCACCTCGGCAAGCGGCGGGTCTCTGTCACTGGAAGATTTCGGCGAGCGATTCGCCTGGCCGCGACCGGGATGAAACTGAGCATCGATTCCCAATCCCGCCTGCGCTCATGACCGAAGGCCGCCGTCTTGGGATCGCTGGCAAGGGCCGCATCCAGGACGGTGAAAAGCTCCGTCACACAATTTCGGGTCAACAGCGCATAGCCGAATTCGTCTCGCAGCTGCAGCCGAAGCTGCCTCGCCTGGCTGGCGACCCGATCCCGATGCGCTCGCAGATCCCGGATCGTGAGAGCGTCGGGCCAGGGCAGATCAATCATTCCGGCGCCATGGCGTATGGCACGGGTGACGCGCAGCGGCGGCTCGGAATGCGGTGCCGCGTGGAGTTGGAAGGCCTCCGCATGAGCGAGCGCATGTCGCGCGGCCTCGACGCGAAACAGCTTCGACTCGAGGAACTCGCCAGTCCCCGAGATCAGTTCATCGACACGCTGCACGAGCAGCCGGCGCGCGCTTTCTCGACGGAGCGCCCACCATTCGTGGGGTACGCGCGTCGCCAGCCGACGCTGAACTTCCACGTCTTCCACGGCTTCCGCGAACGAATCGAAGAGCGTCGTCTGGAGGTTCGAACGCGTTCGATCGATCGCCGCGAGTCGTCCCCACGCCAAGATGATCGCCAGCCCGGAATCCCTTCTCCGGCTGTTCAGGAGTCGCAAGAAATTCGATTCGAGCTGAGCACCGATCGCGAGCCAGGATTCCCTCGAAGCCGATCCTGATGACATCCCCAGGGCTGGATCGAACAAAGCGACTTTTTCGGGAATCAGCGAGACCAGCCGATCCGGCGCGGGCGCACGGCACGCGTGGATGGCTTCGAGGGCCGCGACCAGCTGTGCCGCATCAACGACGCCGCGCAGACTGCCCATCGAGGGGGCGGAGTCATGAGCGGCGGCCGGGATCTCTGCCGGATCACTGCCAGTCACCCTGCGCAGCGCGTGATGAAGTGCCTGACGAGATGCAGCGATGCGCCCTTCGAGCCAACCAAAGCCGTATCTCCGGACGATCTCGTCCCTGCGCGCGACGAGAAACCCGGCCTCGGGACCCAGACAATCGCTGGGCCCAACGGACAGCAGCCCCAATCCAGGCACCTCGACCTCGAGCCGGCCGAGATCGAGTGAACGGTCCAACCAACGCAGCTCTTCTTCGACGGCCGCGAGCTGCTCCGTTCGCTGTCGCCTCTCGAAATGGCGAAGGCGCAGCGTTGACTCGAGTTCTGCCTCGACGGAACTCGGCAATCCCAGCCTAAGGACGTCGATCGATCGATTACCCTTGCGCCGATAGACCCGCGCGAAATCACTCCGACGATCGCGCCGGTCGACGACCAAGCCGTCTCCACGGTGCTCTACATGATAGATCCAATCACCGATCCGAATCGCAGAATGTCCGCCCGCGGATTGGCCCTCGTTGGGTTCGATCGTCCAGAATTCGACCGGCCGCGACCGATCGGCCTGAGCAGGAGCAGACACCGAAAAGATTCGGACCGAGATGAACAGCAGAATCCAGCAGCGATGCCGTCCCGGCAGCAGCGTCTTCAGCGCCTGGATCAAGGAAGCGAGGCTGCGAATCCCGCCCCGATCGCCTCGAAATTCGCGCTCCCGGGTCGAGCGAGCACCGTCTGATAGGCAAGCAGCTCGTCCTCGCTGATGTCGACGCGGGCCAATCCCTCCCCGACCGCGCCAAAGGTGATCGCGATCGCTTCCCAATCACTGATGCCACGTTCGAGTGCGAGT
>Ga0114950_10000865_pt1 | contig 21990 bp, 17 predicted proteins | sample N075metaG_FD_83503 | JGI IMG/M metagenome (GOLD analysis project Ga0114950, IMG submission 83503) | Deep subsurface microbial communities from Kermadec Trench to uncover new lineages of life (NeLLi) - N075 metaG | ecosystem: Environmental > Aquatic > Marine > Ocean trench > Sediment | place... | reverse complement strand
TCTCCGTCGAACTCCACCTCGTCAATAACAAGCTGCATGTCGACGCGAATGCGTGCAACTTCATTCAGTCCGATGCGATGAATTTCGTCAGGGGTTTTCGAGGTCGTCGTGTACTTTCGAGCGCGATACTCGTAAAACGCTTCGCCATTGGGCAATGAAGACGCCCCAATGCTGTCCCTGCTTGCCGGCAGATAGGTGTTGCTGAAATAGCGGTTGAAATTGCGATAAGCAGGCACGATTTTTTTGTCTATGATTTCTTTTGCTGATTTCTGCAGTCTCTTCCGGTCTTCTTCGGAAAACGACTCAGGCAAATTCTCGAATGCGGAGTAGAAAGGGCTCTCTTGTGCGTTCTCCACCAGCTGCGCCGCGATCTGGTCCGGGATGCGCTGCATCAAAATTTTCGGCGACACGTAGCCTTCTTTAATGCCGGCATTGGTCAGAGCCATCGTTTGCTTTATGACCTGGTCCACCGAGCTCATGCGTGCCAGCCAGTCGTCGTAGTCCTGCACCGTTGACAATGGCAGGCTTTCGGCTGTGGAATCGAGCGACTGCACGCCGCCGCGCTGCGACATGGGCATCAGAAAGTTACGATACTTGTTAGCGTCGATGGAGCTTTGCAGTTCTCGCCGGAACAATTCGTAATTCAATCTATCCTGTTCGTCCAGGCTGTCTGATTTAATGGCACGCAGTCTCGTCAGGAACGCGCGCTCGTCCTGGAATCGCTGCTCGATGGCACCAAGCGTTATGTCGGTCCATCGATCATTGCCGCGGCGATCGCCCAGCTGAGAGGCGAAAACAGGATATTCGTCAAGCTGCCACTCCCATGCGTCGTCCAGCAAGGTGTGAAAGTCCTCGGTCGGGCCTGCCGCAGCAGCGGTGCAGGCCAGGGCCAGTGTCAAAGTGGCGATTATCCGACGTGAATTCATGCGGCTCTCCAAGCGTGTGCGAGCGCGTATTATTGGTGTGCCCGGTCTCGCTGGCAACTGCCGGACTACTTGGCTACAATTCCGGCCACCAATTGATAGACGATGCAGAAGAGTCCTCCCTTAAAAGGAGGCGCCGAAGGCGCAACTCGCTCGGAAACGCTCAGGCACACGGACTGCATATTCTGATTGGCTCTGGAGAGCGGCCGGAAACGGCCCACCGAAGGGGTATGCAGCGATGCTGCGTGATCTCTCAGGTAACCCGGACAGAGGGGCGACTGACAGGCATTTTGCGGAGACCGATTTTCGGCAGATGCTTGTCAGTCGCCCCTTTTATGTTCAGGGATGAACGGGTTGCCGCGGGCGCATGGATGCGCAGGAGCGGCCTGTTTGGGAGGCCTGAAGAGGTCGGAGGAATACATGGGACAAAAGACACCGCTTTACCAGCAACACGTCGATGCCGGCGCGCGCATAGTGGATTTTGGCGGCTGGGATATGCCATTGCACTATGGCTCGCAGCTTGACGAGCATCATGCGGTCCGCTCGCAAGCCGGTATGTTTGATGTATCGCATATGACCGTTGTCGACATTAGCGGTGATGATGCCAGGGAATTTCTTCGCAAGTTGCTCGCCAATGACGTCGACCGACTGACCGAACGTGGCAAAGCGCTTTACAGTTGTATGTTGAATGACGACGGCGGTGTCGTCGATGATCTCATCGTCTATTACCTGGACGACCATCGTTATCGATTGATCGTCAACGCGGCGACCCGTGAAAAAGATCTTGCGTGGATACGCGGCCAGGTCGGCAAGCATAATCTTGCTGTGATCGAACGCGACGAGCTCGCAATGATCGCAGTGCAGGGGCCACAGGCGCGTTCACTTGCCGCCGCGGTGATTCCGGAAGAATATCGAGCGGCGGCGGAAGCGTTAAAGCCCTTTTTCGGGCTGGAGGCGGGCGACATCTTTGTGGCACGCACCGGCTATACCGGCGAGGATGGGTGGGAGATCGTCGTTCCGTCCGATGCGGTCGCAAAGCTCTGGAACGATTTCGCGGCGGCCGGCATCCGGCGCTGTGGACTGGGTGCGAGAGATACATTGCGCCTGGAGGCCGGCATGAACTTGTACGGCACCGATATGGACGGCACGATCTCGCCGCTGGAAGCAGGACTTGGCTGGACCATCGCATGGGAGCCGTCGGACCGCGGTTTCGTCGGACGGACGGCGCTGGAAGCCGTACGTGCCAATGCCGATCGACAGAAATTCGTCGGTCTCTTGCTGCAAAGCAAAGGCGTCTTGCGCAACCATCAGCGCGTTGTTGTGGAAGGCCTGGCAGACGGTGAAATTACCAGCGGTGGTTTCTCACCAACCATGCAGCGTTCCATTGCCATGGCACGGGTACCCGCCGGCGATTATTCCGAGGCAAAGGTCGAGGTTCGCGGCCGGCTGCTCGATGTCAGTATTGTAAAAATACCCTTTGTTCGAAACGGTCAGGTGCTGACCGAAATCTGATTAATTTGATCCTCAAAAATAGCGGAGAAAAATAATGAGCGAATTACCAGGCGATCTGGAATACACGAAAGACCATGAATGGTTGCGCAAAGAAGAAGACGGTAGCGTAACCGTTGGCATTACCGACTACGCACAAGCAGCGCTTGGCGACCTGGTGTATGTCGAGTTGCCCGAAGTGGAGCAGGAGCTTGAAGTTGGCGGAGACATGGCCGTAGTGGAATCCGTGAAGGCCGCTTCTGATGTCTATGCGCCGGTATCCGGTGTGGTTCTGGCCATAAACGAAGAATTAGCTGATGACTCGGAGAAGATAAACGCAGACCCGTATGGCGACGGCTGGATTGTGCGCATACAACCAGGCGACGACGGTGTTGGCGAATTGATGACGCCTGATGAATACCAGGTATTTCTCGACGAGCTCGAAGACTGACGCCGGACGCAAACAAACCAAGTAGAAATCATGCCCTTTATTCCACATACAAAAGACGACGTACAATCGATGCTCAAAGCGATTGGTGCTGACAGCATTGACGACCTGTTCGATGAAATCCCCGCTGACTTGCTGATCTCGGAGCTAAACGGAGTGCCGGACGCGCTCAGCGAAATGGAAATTGTCCGGCTCATGCATGCGCGCGCTGCAAAAGACGGCGCACCGTTGTGTTTTATCGGCGCCGGCGCTTATGAGCACCATATTCCGGCCGTTGTCTGGGACATCGCAACGCGAGGCGAGTATTACAGCGCGTATACACCGTATCAGGCAGAGGCAAGCCAGGGAACGCTGCAAACGATTTACGAATACCAGACGATGATCACGAGCCTGACCGGCATGTACGCCAGCAACGCATCGTTGTATGACGGCGCGTCCGGATTGGCGGAAGCCACCCTGATGGCAGTGCGAGGGAATCGGGCCAGCCAGTCAAAACGCGTGCTACTGGCGTCCGGTGTCAACGCAACCTATCAATCCGTCGCAGAAAGCATAACCGGCAACCAGCAACTGACATTTGATCGCCTGCCGCTGGCGATCGAAAATGGCACGACCGACACTGCGGGTCTTGCGGAGCATGATGATCCATTCGTTGCGTTGGTTATTCAGCAACCGTCGTTTTTTGGAACCCTGGAAGACATCGATGCGCTGACGGACTGGGCGCACGCAAAAGGCGCACTCGTCATTGCCCTCGTCAACCCGACATCGCTGGCAGTGCTCAAGGCGCCGCGCGACTGGGGCGAGAGTGGTGCTGACATCGTATGCGGCGAGGGTCAGCCTCTGGGTGTGCCGCTGTCATCCGGCGGACCGTATTTCGGATTCATGGCGTGTACACAAAAACTGATACGGCAAATGCCCGGGCGCATCGTTGGCCGCACAACGGATCTGGACGGCCAGCCTGGTTTCACGTTGACCTTGCAGGCACGCGAGCAGCACATACGGCGGTCGAAGGCGACCTCGAATATTTGTACCAACCAGGGTCTGATGGTCACCGCTGCCACAATTTACCTGTCGTTGCTCGGGCCTGAAGGGCTGAAACAGGTCGCACTGACATCACACAGCCAGACTGCCAAGCTTCTGGACAAGCTATGCGCGATCGACGGTGTCGAGCAGACCTTCAGCGGAAGTTTCTTTCATGAAGCGGTGGTGACGCTGGATCGACCCGTTGCCCCGGTATTGGACGCGCTGGCGGAGAACAACATCCTGGGCGGGCTCGATTTGTCGCTCACTCATCCCGACCTGGGCAATTCGTTGCTGATATGTGCAACCGAAACCAAAACCGACGCCGACCTGCAGCTTTATGCGAGCGAGCTGTCCTGCGTGCTGGGCGATTAACGGACAGAGGATTTTTGCATGCATCGAATAATGTTTGATGGATTGAGTTACCAGACCTACGGCGAACTACCGAACGTAGGCAGCCGCGCTCCGGACGTTTCCCTGGTGAACACAGACCTGCAGGACGTGTCGCTGGCAAATTTCATGGGCAAGCGCAAAGTATTCAATATCTTTCCGAGCATCGACACGCCGGTTTGCGCGAAGTCAGTCGTCGCCTTCGACAAGTTGTCCGAGGGTATTGATGATGTTGCGCTGCTGATGATTTCATACGACCTGCCATTTGCACACGCACGTTTCAAGGCGCAACACAATTTGCAGCATGTGGTTGGCTTGTCTGCCATTCGACATGCCGGATTTGGCGAAAACTATGGCGTGCAGGTAATTGAAGGACCACTCGCCGGCATGTTTTCACGAGCGGTTGTCGTAATGGATGAAAACAACACAGTCGTTCACCGCGAGCAAATAGAAGACATCGGCGACGAGCCCGACTATGCCGCCGCATTCAAAGCCTTGGGCCTAACCGTTGATACCGAGATACTGAACGATGATTGAGCAACTGATATTCGAAAAATCCCGTGACGGCCGACATGCGTTTGCACAATCGCCCTCGGTTACCGTGCCGAATGACATTCCCGCGGCATTTCTGCGCGACGACAAGCCACTCTTGCCTGAGGTATCGGAACTTCAGGTGGTGCGGCATTTCACGCGGCTGTCGCAGTTAAACTTTTCGATCGATACGCAATTTTATCCACTGGGTTCGTGCACGATGAAATACAACCCGCGCGCCTGTAATTCGCTTGCAATGCTGCCGGGGCTACTCAATCGACATCCTTTGGGACCCGTCAGTCACGGCCAGGGCTTTCTCGAGTGCATGTTCGAGTTACAGGAAATGCTCAAGGGGGTAACGGGCATGCAAGCGGTATCGTTGACGCCGATGGCGGGTGCCCAGGGCGAGCTTGCGGGCGTCGCCATGATTCGCGCCTATCATCTCGACCGCGGTGAACAACACCGCAATGAAATCATCGTTCCAGACGCAGCGCATGGCACGAACCCGGCCACCGCCACGATGTGTGGTTGCGTCGTTCGCGAGTTGCCAACGGGCGCTGACGGCGATATCGATCTCGCCGCTTTGAAGGAGCTCGTCGGGCCGAACACGGCAGGCATCATGCTGACCAATCCGTCAACGCTCGGAATATTTGAACGCAACATCACAGAAGTCGCGAGAATCGTTCACGAGGCGGGCGGCATGTTGTATTATGACGGTGCCAACCTGAATGCAATTCTTGGCAAAGTCCGGCCGGGTGACATGGGCTTTGATGTGATTCATATGAATTTGCACAAGACGTTTTCAACACCGCACGGTGGTGGTGGCCCTGGTTCCGGCGCCATCGGGGTGGGCGATCGACTGCTGCCCTTCATGCCGGTACCCGTTGTTGGCGCCAAGACCTGCGATGGCGAGACGCAATACGACTGGCTGACCGAGAATGACCTGCCGAAGTCGATAGGCCGTCTATCCGCTTTCATGGGTAACGCAGGTGTGCTCCTTCGAGCTTACGTTTATATGCGCATGGTCGGACACGATGGCATGCGACGCATAGCTGAATTCGCGACTTTGAACGCCAATTATCTGCAGGCGCGGCTGAGTGACGCGGGCTTCGAGCTGGCGTTTCCCAAACGGCGTGCGAGCCATGAATTCATAATCACCATGAAGCGCCAGGCAAAGACTCTTCAGGTAACTGCGATGGACATAGCCAAGGCCCTGCTCGACAAGGGATTTCACGCGCCAACAACCTATTTTCCCTTGCTGATCCCGGAATGTTTGTTGATAGAGCCCACTGAAACAGAATCCAGGCAGGCACTGGACGGCTTCGTGGACGCGATGATCGCTATCGCCCGCGATGCCGAGTCGGACAGCGAGACCGTTAGAGGCGCGCCATACTCGCTGCCGGTACGTCGACTGGACGATGTCAAAGCCGCCCGCCAGCTGGATCTGGCGTGGCATCCTGAGGGCTAGCGCCTGCAAGACGTCGTGATCAGCCGGTCATTGAATTGACCGAAATGCGGCATAATGCGCTGTTCACGGGCTTCATCCATGCTTGAATAAGGGAACCGCTGGAAGACCCAAGGGTCCATAGAGTATGGCCGCGCGGTGGCCTCAAGTTTTTTTTATTACGGAACTTAAATTTATGCAACTGAGATTAATCCTCGCCAGCCTCGCGATTTTCTTGCTGGCTGCGATTGCCAATGCCGAAGAGTCAGCCTGGGCTGGCACGCTTGAACGAATTTCAACCGGTGTGGTGTCAATCCGTGTTGACAGCACACGTGCATTCGATACGGAGTGGAATTCTTCATCACAGGCAACAGGATTTGTGGTCGACGCCAAGCGTGGTCTGATTCTCACGAACAGGCATGTGGTGACGCCAGGGCCGGTGGTTGCCGAGGCTGTGTTCCAGAATAATGAAGAAGTTCGGCTCACGCCCGTCTATCGCGATCCGGTGCACGATTTTGGATTCTTCCGTTATGACCCGAGTGATCTCGCCTACATTACGCCGGCCGAACTGCCACTGAAATCAGACGGCGCAGGAATTGGTCGCGAAATTCGGGTTGTCGGTAACGACGCCGGTGAAAAACTGTCATTCCTGGCCGGAACCATTGCGCGTCTCGACAGAAAAGCGCCGGATTACGGCCGCGGCAAATACAACGACTTCAATACATTTTATATCCAGGCCGCCTCCGGGACCTCGGGTGGCTCGTCCGGTTCTCCGGTGGTCAACATTAACGGTGAAGTGGTCGCGCTGAATGCGGGTGCAAACAGTTCCTCGGCAAGCAGCTTTTTTCTGCCTCTCGATCGGATCGAACGTGTACTGCGACTGCTGCAGAATGACGAACCAATTACCCGTGGCACCCTGCAGACCCTGTTTGAACGCAAAGCGTATGACGAGTTGGGTCGATTGGGACTTAGCGAAGAGATGGAAACGCTGGCCCGAAAAGAACACCCCGACCAAACCGGCATGCTGACTGTGGAGCAGATAATTCCGGGGTCGTCGGCCGATGGGCAACTGGAGCCGGGCGACATTTTGCTCCGCATCGACGGACAACTGGTTACAGAGTTCGTACCGCTTGCCGAAATTCTTGACGAGAAGGTCGGCGAGAACATCGTTGTTGAAGTGGAGCGCGGCGGCAAGAGTCTCAAAAAGACCATTCGTGTGAGCGACTTGCACAGCGTTACACCGGACGAATATCTCGAATTTGGCGATGCGGTCGTCAATAACCTGTCTTACCAGCAGGCGCGTCACTACAACCGTGAAATAAGCGGTATCTATGTTGCGAACCCGGGCTACATTCTTTCGAAATCTGCAATTCCCCGTGGTGCCATAATCACCGAGATTGGTGGCGACCCCGTTGCCAACATTGAAGACATGATGGTCAAGCTCGAAGAGTTGGCGGATGGTGATCGCACAACCTTCCGCTACAACACGATCGAGGACCCGCGCAACAGTACGGTAAGATCAGTGGAGATGGACCGAACCTGGTACCCGGCACGGCATTGCAGGCGAGACGACGAGAGCGGTTTGTGGCCCTGCGACGACCTTGCGGCAGGACCAGCGCCACAACCGCCGGAATCCGGCAGCACGAGTTTTGCAAAGCATGAAGACCCGCGCATAAACAAAATAACGCCATCACTGGTCGTGGTGACATTCGATCTGCCGTACATCGTTTCCGGTGTATCAGATCGGCATTATTATGGCACTGGCCTGATCATCGACGCCGAGCGTGGACTGGTCGTCGTCGACCGCAATACAGTCCCCGTTGCGATGGGCGAAGTGACGATCACGTTTGCGGGCAGCCTGCAAGTTGATGCAAAAGTGGAGTACATGCATCCACTGCACAATTTCGCGGTTATTTCCTATGACCCGGAGATCATTGGCGACACTCCCGTGCGCTCCGCAGAACTTAACACGCAGATGCCGGAGCCCGGCGATCGTTTGTTGGCCGTGGGCCTCAAAAGCGACCATCAGCTTGCACATCAGGAAAGCGTTGTGTCATCCGTCGATCCGGTGATGTTACCGCTGTCACGAACCATGCGTTTTCGTGACTCCAATCTTGAAGTGATCGACCTGGTTAATGGGCCCAGCGATTTTGATGGTGTTCTGATCGACGACGATGGAAAAGTTGTCGCGACCTGGTCGAGCTTTGCGTACCAGACCGGTGGCGATTCCGGGCAAATTAATCGCGGCGTCAGTGCGGATGTGCTGGCAGAGTTCATAGACGTCGTCAGAACAGGCCGACCGATCTATTCGCTTGAGGTAGAGCTGGGATATGCGCCACTGTTTGCGGCGCGAAAGCTCGGCCTTGACGAGGCGTGGCTGGCCAAACTCGAGCAACACAATCCAAACAATCGGCGAACGCTGCGGGTCAGCCGTATCGTCGCGGGTTCGCCGGCCTCGGCTCAATTGCGCAATGGCGACATGATTCTCGCGATCGACGATCAGGTTGTGACCACATTCAGCGAGTTGGAGAAAGCGGTACAGAAGCCGCAGGTAAAAGTAACATTGTGGCGTGACAAGGAAGCGCACGACATCGAACTTGCAACGGTTGCCTTGAACGGTTCGGGCATTGACCGTGCCGTGTCATGGGCCGGAGCGTTGTTGCAAGACCCGCATCGCGGTATGGCGGTGCAACGAGGCATCGATCCAACGGGTGTCTATGTCGCGTTTTTCAGTTACGGTTCCCCGGCAACGCGTTACGGTTTGTGGGCGGGTCGACGTATTGTTCAGGTGGACGATACCGAGACACCGGACCTGCAATCGTTCATTGATGTTGTCGCAGACAAGGGCGACCAAACTTCGGTCCGATTGAAAACAGTCACGTGGAATGGCGCTGTAGAAATCATTACGCTGAAGCTCGACAATCAATATTGGCCCGCCTATGAAATACGCAGAACGGCGGATGGCTGGCAGCGCAGGTCGATTGGTTAAGCGGTCACTCAAGAGTCTGGCTGTTGCGGGCCTTCTGCTGGTAATCATTGGCAACAGCGGTTTCACGCAGGTGCTGTACAAGTATCGCGGTCCGGATGGTGAATGGATTTACACCGACAGGGCGCCGAAAGAGAAAACGCAAGTCGAGATTCGTGAATTGCCGAAGGGAATGACCGACCCCCGGGTTACGGTCTACCACGAATTCTCAGACGGAAAGTTCAACCTGATCGCCAGCAATGAGTACTACGCGCCGGTAGAGGTCATCCTGGCGCTCGATTCGCTGGACAATATTTCATTGCCGCGGCCTGACTACAAAAACCGTTGGGTCGTCGCGCCACGAAGCCGATCGTTATTGATGCAGCTCGATCTGCTTGAAGTTAATGCGGATGCGGACGCCAGCTATCGGCACGTTTGGCTGCCCGGCGATCCGGACAGTGAACACACGCCGAGCGAACCTTATCGTGCGCCATTTGCGATAGCCAATCACCACCCGATTTCGCAGGCTTTCCCGATTGGTATCACGCACACAACGCCGGACAGTTATTACGCTGTGGACATCGTCATGCCTGTTGGAACGAATGTCTATGCGGCGCGGGCGGGGACCGTATTCGAGGTTGCCAGTACCCATTTTCGCGGTGGGATCGATCCGGAGCGCGATATCCCCGCGGCTAATATAATTCGAATATTGCACGACGACGGCACCTACGCCGTATATGCGCACCTGAACTGGAACACCATTCGTGTGCAACCCGGCGACACGGTTGAAAAAGGCGAATACATCGCGGATTCAGGCAATACCGGCTTTTCGACGGGGCCGCATCTGCACTTCGCCGTGATTCGAAACAAAGGTCTTCGACTTGAATCTGTACCGTTTATGTTTGAGGGGCAAAATAACCAGGCGGTGCAGCCCGAGACTGGCAACGACCTGGTTGCGTACTAGTCCGGACGAGATTCCAGAAGCTCTGCCGCAAGCGCCTCCCAACTGTTGAGCGGCAATGAACAATGCGTGCCGACGCATCGATAGGCGACAGTTTTGCCGTCGATCGACAATCGCTCGGCCAGCGCACCGGGTAAATCTTCGCAAGCCGCGTCAATCGCAAAAACAAGGCGGCGTGGCGCATACAATTTGGCCGCCGAATTCTGCCAACGAGCAATCTCATCGGCGGCACCACGGATAATGATTATCTCCGGGTGATTTATGTATTCCTCCAGCGCGGTGACCAGCGACACATGGCCGTGCGGAAATTCATCGATAGCTTTCCAGGCGCTTCGCAAGGTTTTTTCGGCTGCGTCCAGATAGCGTGTTTCACCAAGAATGAATCCGAGCCGTTGCAGCGCGAAAGCCGCGATGCCATTACCCGATGGCGTCGCGTCGTCAGCATAGGGCTTTGGCCTGTGCATTAGCTGTTCGTGATCGTCGGCGGTGAAATAAAATCCGCCGCCACTCGAATCGTAAAATCGTTGCAGCAGCAGTTCAGCCAGCTCGATGGCGAACAACATATGCCGGCTGTGCCATTGTGACTGCAATAGCTCCAGCAGTGCATCCAGGAGAAACGCATGATCATCAAGATAGGCCGGTAACCTGGCAACGCCGTCCTTGTAGCTGGCCAGAAGGCGACCATCGACCATCATCTCCGCCGCAATAAAGTCGACCGCAGCGACTGCCTTGTCGATGAGGTCCGTTCGCTCAAGGGCCCGGCCGGCGATCGCAAAACCCCTGATTGCCAGCGCATTCCACGAGGTGAGTTGCTTTTCGTCTCTGTCCGGGTGTACCCGTTTGGCGCGCTCGCCCAACAGGATCTGGCGGGCATTGTCGATGATCGCGCTGACTTGTGCCGATGTCTTGTCGCTGCTTTTTGCCAGGTCCTCAATCGATTGTCGAACCGTCAAATGCCACTTGCCTTCGAAATTGGCGCCACTGTCGAGACCGAATCGACTGGCAAACAAGCCATACGCGTCATCGGACAGCAGTGCTTTAACCTGCTCGGGCGTCCAGACATAGAACAAGCCTTCTTCGCCCTGCGAATCTGCATCCCGGGTGGAGAAAAATCCGCCGCTTGCCGACACCATGTCGTCGAGCATCCAGTCTGCTGTCTCAATGGCAACCTGGCGGAACAGTGGCTCTCCGGTCGCGATATGCAGTTGTGCATACAGCGCAAGAAGTGGTCCGTTGTCGTACAGCATTTTTTCGAAATGCGGAATCTGCCAATACTGATCGACGGAATAACGGCAAAACCCACCGCCAATGTGATCATAAATGCCGCCTTCTGCCATCCGCGTCAGCGTCAACGACACCATAAACAGCGCGTCAATATCTGGCTCTGCATCGTTCGCGGTATCGCGCCAGCCTCGAAGCAGTCGGTCAATACTCATTGGGTTGGGAAATTTGGGTGCAGTACCAAAGCCGCCATTTTCGCGATCGAAAGATTCCACGATTCGCTCGCGTGTATTTACAAGCGGAGTATCGTCAAGTGATTGCTTATCATCGATAGCCCCAGGTTCGAGCCGGCTAAAAATTCCCTGCAATTTGCTGCCCTGCGCGCGCACCTCGTCTCGATTGTCGGCGTAATATGCTGCCACGCGCGTAATCAGGTCTCTAAAGGGTGGCATCCCGTGGCGTGCTTCGTCCGGAAAATAGGTGCCACCAAAAAACGGGCGCTGATCTTCCGGATTAATGAACATTGTTAACGGCCAGCCACCACCTCGTTGCGTGATCAGTCGGTGGGCCGTCTGGTAAATCTGGTCGAGGTCCGGCCGCTCTTCGCGGTCTACCTTGATGTTGACGAACAAATCATTCATCAGGCGGCCTGTCGCTTCGTCCTCGAACGATTCGTGTGCCATCACGTGGCACCAGTGACAGGCCGAGTAGCCAATCGACAGCAGGATCGGTTTGTTGCTCTCTCTGGCAAGCGTCAGCGCTTCCTCGCCCCACGGATACCAGTCGACCGGGTTCGTTGCGTGCTGTTGCAGGTACGGACTCGACTCATCGATCAGACGGTTTTGGTGTGCGGAATTTCTGTTCATGAATCGTGGCGGGAATTGGGCTAAGCACTATACCGCAAGCGAACAAAGCCGACTTAAAGCTTGTGAGCGATGATAGACTGGCGCCCGGTTTGGCAGTACAAGGAGCTCGGTGGATGCTTCCCTACCCGCAAATAGATCCGGTGATATTCTCGATAGGCTGGGTCAAAGTACGATGGTATGGCCTCATGTATGTGGCAGGCTTCCTGGCAGCCTGGTGGCTGGCGCGAAAGCGCGCAGCCAAAAGCGGGTCACTGATCAAGCCCGATCAGATTGATGACCTGATCTTTTATGGAATGCTCGGCGTTATTCTGGGCGGCAGGCTGGGCTACGCAGTGGTGTATGGATGGGATCAACTCACCAGCGATCCGCTTTACATTTTCAAAATCACCGAAGGCGGCATGTCTTTTCATGGCGGGCTGGCCGGTGTCATCATCGCAATGTGGCTTTTTGGCCGACGCATCAACTTGCGAATGTGGGAGGTAACCGACTTTGTAGCGCCGGTGGTTCCGCTGGGCCTCGGTTTCGGCCGCGTTGGCAATTTCATCAACAACGAGTTGTGGGGTAAGCCAACGGATGTTCCGTGGGCATTCAATATTAATGGTGTCGGCTTGCATCCGTCGCAGCTTTACGAAGCGCTACTCGAAGGCCTGGTCATGTTCATCATTTTGTGGTGGTTTTCGTCCACGAAGCGGCCTTATATGGCTGTGTCGGGCATGTTCTTGTTTCTTTACGGCGTCTTTCGTTTCATTATCGAATTCTACCGGGTACCGGACGCGCACCTCGATTATCTTGCATTTGGCTGGGTAACAATGGGCCAGGTCTTAAGTGCGCCACTGGTTCTGCTGGGAGCGATGATGCTTTTCATGGCCTGGAGAAGCACAAAAAAACCCGAGGTAAGCGCCTGAAATGAAACAGTATTTGGATATGATGCGTCATGTTCGGGACAACGGCGCACAAAAGGACGATCGAACCGGCACTGGTACCTTAAGCGTGTTCGGCCACCAGATGCGTTTCGATCTGAGCGAAGGTTTTCCATTAGTCACCACCAAGAAGCTGCACATCCGATCCATTATTTATGAATTGCTGTGGTTCCTGAGGGGCGAGTCGAACATTGCGTGGTTGAAGGAAAATGGCGTTTCAATCTGGAATGACTGGGCAGACGAGAAGGGCGAGCTGGGCCCTGTATACGGTGTTCAGTGGCGAAACTGGCCCAAGCCGGATGGTGGCTCTGTCGACCAGATTCGTGACCTCGTCAGCAGGATAAAAAGTGATCCGGATTCACGGCGACTGCTGGTTTGCGCGTGGAATGTTGGCGAAGTTGAGAACATGGCGTTACCGCCATGCCATTGCCTGTTTCAGTTCTACGTTGCCGACGGAAAACTGTCTTGCCAGCTTTACCAGCGCAGCGCTGATATTTTTCTGGGCGTGCCGTTCAATATTGCGTCGTACGCGCTTCTGACACATATGGTTGCGCAGCAATGCGACTTGAATGTCGGCGAGTTCATCTGGACCGGCGGAGACTGTCACCTGTATCAAAATCATCTGGAACAGGCGAACGAACAACTCGCGCGCAAACCGCTGGCGCTTCCCCGGTTGGCAATAAAGCGTCGACCGGACGATATCTTCGGCTACGAATACGACGATTTCGAAATACTGAATTACGAATCGCTGCCGCATATTCGAGCGGCAATCGCCGTCTAGATTCTCCGCTCATGAAACTTTCCATCATCGTCGCGGCGTCGACGAACAATGTCATTGGCAGAGACGGCGGCCTGCCGTGGCGACTGCCGGAAGACCTCAAGCGCTTTAAGCAAGTGACCATGGGCAAACCGATAATTATGGGGCGAGCCACGTGGGAATCCATCGGCAGGGCCCTGCCGGGGCGACAGAATATAGTGATGACAAGACGAAAAGATTTCACAGCCGCTGGTTGTGACGTTGTTGCCACGCTCGAGGGTGCAGTGGAAACAGCTGGCGATGCGACAGAAGTGATGATTATCGGTGGCGGCAATCTTTATCAGCAGTTTCTACCGAAGACGGATCGCATGTATTTCACGCGTGTGCATGCGCAGATTGACGGGGATATCTATTTTCCGGAATTCGACGAGAGCGAGTGGGAGCTTATGGGCAAGGAGGAATATCCAACCGATCCGGAAAGAGAATATGCATTCGATATACTGACGCTGGATCGGCGTCAGAACTAATCGCCTTGTAACGCGATCTCCAGCCGCTCCGAAAACCGAAACACATCCTCGTAGCTGTTGTACAAAGGCGCGGGCGCTATTCGAATAACGTTTGGCTCGCGCCAGTCGCCAATGACGTTTTGCTCTTCAAGCCGGCGAAACACCGACTTCGGCGCCAGTGAGGGATCAACAACGGTCATCGAAATCTGTGCACCACGAGCATCCGGTGGTGTGATCGATGTCACTCGCCCTGCGAACTTCTCGACCAGCAAAAATTCGAGATAGCCTGTCAATTGCAGCGATTTCTGTCGAAGGTTTTCTATTCCCGCCTGTTGAAAAATCTCCAGTGACGCGATTAACGGGGCGAATGAAAGAACGCTCGGGCAACTCAATTGCCACAAGTCCGCTCCTTGCTCCGCTTTAAAGTGACGCGACATTTTCATGCGGCTGTCTTCTTCGTGTCCCCACCAGCCAAGAAACTGATCTGTTCCGCTACCACCGTGGTAGCTTTCATGCACGAAAGCGCCGGCAATGGCGCCGGGACCACTATTCAGATACTTGTATGAACACCACGCCGCAAAATCAGGCGCCCATTCGTGTAGCTTAAGCTCGACGTTGCCTATCGCATGCGCCAGGTCCAGACCGATTTTGCAACCGGCGTTTTTCGCCATGGAGCAGAGTTTCTGCATGTCGAATAGCTGGCCGTTGTAATACTGAACACCCGGCAACAGCACCAATGCAATATGCCGCCCTTGCTCATCCAGTATTTCCTGCAAGTCCTCGATTTTGAGATCCGTTTCTCCATTGCGCGGTGCCCATTCAAGCAAGTCGCGTGCAGGGTCGAATCCATGCATCCGGATCTGCGACATGACGGCGAAGCGGTCTGAGGGAAAGGCCGTTGATTCTATTAGGATTTTCGATCTTTCAGCCGTTGGACGGTAGAATGACGTCATCATCAGGTGAAGGTTGACCGTCAACGAATTCATCGCGACCACCTCGCTCTCGGACGCGCCACAAAGGTGGGCCAGCCCACGCCTGGCGTGCCGATGAAAGCGGAGCCACGGCCGTCTTGCGTGAAAGTGTCCCCGCACAGCGAGTCGTCCCCAGTCGTCGAGTTCCTGCTGCACGGACTCCAGGGCGCGCCTGGGTTGCAGACCGAGAGAATTGCCACAAAGGTAAATACAATCGAGGTCGTTGCGATCTTCGGGCTGCACGAACTCATCGCGAAAATGCCGCAGCGGATCGTCGCTGTCACAACGCTGTGCGAATTCGAGATTTGATTCGTAATTCAATAGTAGTCCTGACTTTATTATTTACAGTCGACAGATGTCACTTTCGGTTTCTTGTTCAGGCGCACCGCGGTCAGTTGCTGGCCCCAGACACAACCAGTATCAACCGAAATGAGCTCCGGCGTCACCATCAGTCCGAGTGCGGACCAGTGACCGAACACGATGCGTGTGCCACGCCACTTTGCGTTGTCCGCATCAAACCACGGAATCAAGCCTTTACGCGCACTGCGTGGTGGTCCGTTATGCGTGAAATTCAGCCGCCCGTCGTCGTAGATCATGCGTATCCGGGTTAATGCATTTACGATGACCCGCAGTCGTTGCTTGCCTCGCAGCTTGCCGGACCAGCGATTCGGCCGGTCGCCGTACATGCGCTTCAAAAATTTGGGGTAGTCGTCCCGGCGTAACGCCGTTTCAACTTCTGTCGCCCGGCGCAATGTTTTCTTGACCGTCCACGTCGGCGGGATCCCGGCATGCACCATCAGCGTGTTGAGCTTTTTGCTGTAGTGGGCGAGTGGCCGCGCTCGAAGCCAGTCGAGCAATTCATCGCCATCGTCTGCGCCCAATATTTTCCAGAGTGACTGAAACCGATCTTTGGAAAAGTTAACATCGTGCGCCAGGGCGAGAAGATGCAGATCGTGATTGCCAAGCACCGTTATTGCAGAGTCGCCCAGCGCTTTAACAAAGCGAATTGTTTTCAGCGACTTCGGACCGCGATTGACCAGGTCACCGGTGAGCCAAAGGGTGTCTTTGTCAGGATCGAATCGAAGCTTGTCGAGGAGCGCCCGAAATGGGTCATAACAACCTTGCAAGTCGCCGATAGCATAGGTCGCCATAACGTCGAGTTAGTGCAATACGCCCGGTACGGCCAGCGTAAAGGGCGGAATCGGCGCGTCAAATCCCACGCCGTTTTCGGTCTCCATACGATATTTGCCCTGCATTGCGCCGACTGGCGTCTCCAGTACAGCGCCACTTGAGTAGATGAATTTTTCGCCCGGGCTCAAATAGGGCTGTACGCCGACCACACCGTCTCCGGTGACTTCCTGAACCTTGCCGTTGGCGTCTGTGATGATCCAGTGGCGGCTCATCAACCGGGCAGGAATGTTGCCTTTGTTGGAAATGGTAATGGTATAGGCGAAGACGTATCGATCGATATCCGGCTCGGACTGAGCGTCGATATAGTTTGTTTCAACCTCGATACTGATTTCACATTTAATCTTGTTCATAGGAATCTTGTTTTTGTCCTTCGGCATACGCCATTGTAGCCCGGAAGGGCCGACAGATGTGTCAGCCAGGAGACGTGAGGCTGTTTGCCAGCGCTACCCAGGACTCCACCGCGATTTGCTCGGGCCGGCTCGCCGGATCAATGCCAGCCGAGCGCAGTTGCTCGTCATCCGCCAATCCTTTCAATGCGTTACGCACCGTTTTCCGGCGCTGGCTGAATGCCTTGGTGACCAGCCCGGAAAACACATCGACATTGCCGATCCGAAAAGCAGAGTCTGGCAACGGGCGCAATGCGACCACGCTGGAGTTGACTTTCGGCGGTGGCGAGAACGCCTCCGGGGGCACGTCAAACAATGGCTGCACCTGCATATGACAGCCCAGCATGATGCTAAGACGGCCGTAGCGTTTGCTGCCAGGCGCTGCCGCCATGCGCTCGACAACCTCTTTCTGCAACATCAAATGCAGGTCTCGAATATTTTTCTTGAACTCGATAAGCCGAAACAGCATCGGGGTTGAAATGTTGTAGGGGAGATTGCTGACAATGCGTAAGTCGTCACCCAGCGTCGCGTAGTCGAACTTCAGCGCATCACACTCATGAATGGTTACGTTGTCGAAGCCTGCGAATTTCTTGCGAAGTGGCGCGGCCAGGTCGCGGTCGAATTCAATTGCATGCAGTTCGGCACCGGTATTCGCCAGCGGCACCGTCAGCGCGCCCAGGCCGGGTCCGATCTCGACCAGCGTATCGTCCGGTTTTGCGGCAACCGCATTGATGATATCGCTGACGACGCCGGTAGCACTCAAAAAGTGCTGGCCAAATCTTTTTCTGGGCTTATGACTCAATCAATTACCGCTTGTTTTTACGATTTTCACAGCCAGGTCGATCGCCGCATGCATGCTGCCGGAATTGGCCTGGCCGCTGCCGGCGATATCCAGCGCCGTGCCGTGATCAACCGATGTGCGAACGATTGGCAATCCAAGCGTGACATTGACGGCGCTGCCAAAGCCTGCATATTTGAGAACCGGCAAGCCCTGATCATGGTACATCGCCAGTACCGCGTCCGCCGGTCCGGCCGTGTCAATGAACGCGGTGTCCGCGGGCAGGGGTCCGCGCAGCTGCATGCCCTCACCGCGTAACGACTCCAGCGCCGGTGCGATAATGGCCTGATCTTCAAGCCCTAAGTGGCCACCTTCTCCAGCGTGCGGATTAAGCCCACACACGTTGATCATCGGTTGATCAATGCCAAGGCGATTAACCAGGCCGTCGTGCAGGATTCGCAGTGTCGATTTGAGCCGTTCGGCATTGATGTAATCTGCCACTTCCCGCAGCGGGATATGGGTGCTGGCAAGCGCCACCCTTAGAGTGCCTGCGACCAGCAGCATAACCGGCTTGTCGCCACCGGTTCGTTCGGCGAGGTACTCGGTATGCCCGCTAAACGGGATTCCCGCGTCGTTAATTGTGCTCTTTTGGATCGGGCCGGTTACCAATGCCGAAAACTCACCGCTTAAGCACCCGTCAACGGCGCGATCCAGCCCTTGCAGCAATGCTCGCGCATTGGCAGGGTCGGGCGTTCCGCAAACCAGGCTGTTGGCGAGATTCAAAGGCAATACACACAAGGTATTCGCATCAGCAAGTTCGCCTTTCTTGTAAAGGGAAAACTTGATCGCCAGCGACAGGCGCTCGGCGCGAAGTTGCAGCGCATCGGGGTCCGCGACCACGACCATCGGTATCGACGAATACGACGACGCCAGTTCCAGGCAGAGGTCAGGTCCTATTCCGGCTGGCTCGCCGGCCGATATTACGAGTGGAAGCATAGGATGTTGATCCGCTATCGAGCAGGGCAGCTGCGTTATATGCGAATATCGACGTAAGCTTCGTCGCGCAGGCGGCGTACCCACAATTCGGATTCGCTGGACAGTTTGCTGTTTCGGACTCGGTTGATACAGCTTCCTTCCTTCAGATCATTCGTGTTGTCGTAGATCCTGCGCTCCAGCACCTCGAGAATATGCCAGCCAAACTGAGTTCGGAACGGCGCTGAAAGTGTCCCGACTTCTGCGTTGTTTGCAACCGCCTCGAATTCCTTCACAAACGTGCCGGGATTGGTCCAGCCCATGTCACCGCCTTCATTGACGGACCCCGGATCGTCGGACATCAGCTTCGCGACTTCGGCGAAATCTTCGTCGCCTTTAATCCGTTCAACCGCTTCATCCAGACGCTGCTTGGCAGTCGCGTCATCAATAATTTCATTCGGCGTAATCAAAATATGACGTACATGTGTTTGTTCAATTTCGCTGCGCTGATTCGCGCTACGCAATTCGTTAATCCGGACCAGGTGAAAGCCGCTGATGTTTCGTACCGGCGGCGATACCTCTCCGGTGTCAAGCGTATCCATCACGTCAAAAAACAGCGTCGGCAAGTCGCTGCCTTTGAGCCAGCCCAATGCTCCGCCTTCAAGCGCTGTCTGACTGTCGGAATGGCGTACGGCCATTTCGGAAAAGTCAGCGCCATCCACAATCTGCTGATACACCCGCTGGGCTTCCTGCTCGGCTTCGGCAATTTGTGCGCCGGTCGCAGTATCAGAGATCGAAACGAGGATATGCGACAGGTTGTATTCGGAATTGACGACAACATTGTCATCGAGATCGGCCAGGCACTGATCAATCTCACGCTGCGATACAGCGATACGCCCGATGACCTCGATGCGCCGCAATTGATCCATGGTCAATTGCTTGCGTAACTCGGATCGATAGTCGGCATATTGAATGCCGTCTGCCAACAGGAGTTCTGGTAACTCTTCAAAACTGACGTTGCTTTCGGCGGCCACCTGGGCAATGGCGCTGTTGAGCATTTGATCTGAAACAATAATGCCCCTGCGCTCCGCTCGCTGCATTTGAATCTCATCGACGATGAGTCGTTCGAGGACCTGCTCGGCGAGAATGTCTGCAGGTGGCAGCTGAAAATTTCCCTGTTGGGCGCGGGCTTCGATTGTGCTGATCTGGCGCGTCAGCTCCGTTCGGGTGACAACACCTTCGTTGACGACTGCCGCAATGCCGTCGAGAAATTCGCCACTCTTGGGCGGCGGTGGAGGTCCTGTGGATAGCTCGTCGACGGTTTCCTGCGCAGGTGTCGAATGCCAGCAGATGGCCAGCAGAAATCCAGTTAAGTATTTGAAGTTATTCATTAAATAAGATTATATGGCGTTGGCCAAATCGCCGATCTGGCATTTAAGTTTCGTCCGGGGAATAGCCAAGGATACCACGTTCAAGCATCTTGTCGGCAGCCGTGCCGACACTCATCATTCCCTTTAATACCAGCTGCAGACCGAAGGATGTATCGCGGGTTCCATCGCGAGTGGAAAGGAATCGGCGAGATACCATGCGCAGACCCCAGCAACAGCTTTCGTATTCGAAACCAAAAAATTGTTCCAGTGACTCACGGTCGCGGAACGAATAGTTATAACGCCCGACGAAATTCCAGTTTTTGCTAATTGGCCACGATATCGAAACATCGCCTTGCTCGAGTGAGTCGCGGCGAAATCTGTAGGACAAGTTCAAAATTTTGTTGGCTTGTGGCCGGTACTGCAGGCGTGCTTGCGACTGCGTGGTGCCACGGCCCTCCGAGCCCCACTGGTGGCCGAAGTCGAAATTGATGTTTTCGAACATCAGGAAACGAAGCTCTGCAATATAGTCTGAGGAGCCTGCCATCGGCGCCGGTTGACCCGGCAATGTGACGAACTGATCGCTTAAATATTTCGACTGCCCGATCGTGACCGCAATCAGTTCTTCGCCGGTGTTGACGTCCAGGACCCGGGACGTAATACCAATACTGACCTGTTCGGTATCGCCAATGCGATCAATGCCTACAAATCGATTTTTTTGGAACAGCTGTACGAAATTCAGGTCCGGCCTAATGGTGTCAAACACCGGGAGACCGTCTTGGTCGCGAAATGGGATGCGCACATAAAGTAATCGTGGCTCGATAGTCTGTATGAGGTTTCCCGATCGCTTCATGCCGCGCTCAAGAATCATGCCGGTATCAAAACTCGCAATCGGCAGCGTGCGACTCGGATCGTTTTGCTGGCCAGGAAGCGTGCCTTCCAGTTCATAGGCCGTGTATTCAAGGACTACCGCCGGCTTGATGAACCACCCCGATTGCTCAATCGGCAGTTCGATACTTGGGGCAGCGTTAACACGCCATCCCGTGACCCCGAAATCGCGTTCAAAATTCACTACTTCACCGGTAAAGCCCAGACTCAAACCAAGAAACTGATCGGGGTAGAGCCCCGCCACGCGCAGCTGCGGTACGCGGCGATAGGGTTCGTCTATCGGAGTGATGGATTCGTCGAGTGTCTGATAATCCTGGACCTGCGCAAAGAGCGCCCAATGCTCGCCGAAATAATCGAATTGCAGATTGCGATTGAGATGGGTCGTGCTGGCGAGGCTTAGCGTTCCACCCAGATCCTCAAAGTATTGCGAGTCAGAGACATCCCGAAAATCGATAAGATTTCGCCAGCCGTTTTCGAACAGGGTGCGATGATCAAGTGATATGAGGTAGCGGCTGCGATCGATCAGGCTGTCGTCGGCCAGGTATTCAACAAACGCAATGCCGTCGTTACGCTGCGTCAGGTAGCGAAATTCTGTTCCGAGTTGCAGACCACGATTCGAAAGCCAGCGAGGCGCAATGGTAGCGTCGTAGTTCTCGCGGATATTCCAGTAATACGGCAGGCTGATTTCGTTTCCGCTGCGACCCGCGCTGCCGATAGTGGGCGTCAGTATCCCGGATTTGCGTGCATTGCTTATTGGAAACGAAAAATACGGCGCATAGAGAATGGGTACGCCTTTGAAGCGAAGCTTGACGCCTCTCGCTGTGCCTACTCCACTGCTTGAGTCTATGTTGATGCTGCTGGCTTCAATTAACCAGTCAACCGAGTCGGGCGGGCAGGTTGTGTAACTGACATCTTTCAGATCCAGTGTGCCATCCTGACTGATCTGTAACACGCTGGCGGCGCCGCGTGAGTTGTTGGCGCCAAGCAAGAACTGCGCGTC